>JGI20163J26743_11538178_pt1 | contig 14990 bp, 12 predicted proteins | sample TergutCu122P1_FD_26743 | JGI IMG/M metagenome (IMG submission 26743) | reverse complement strand
GTAATTTATTAAGTAATGCAGGGAATGGAATAGAAGTACTATTCTATTCCCTTTCATACCGTTATATTCGGAAGTCGGATGTCAGAAGTCCGAGGTCCGACAACGAACAACTTGGAAGTTAGTAATTAAAAAACTATAACAAATCAAAGATCAGAAGTTCGATGTTAAAGATTGGAGATATAACAGTTTGGACAATATGACTGACTTCGGACCTCTGACCTCTGACCTCTGATTTATTGTTGACACCTATTTCTATTTGTGATAAATTAGGAAAGGTACGTATGATGTGTATCGTATAGTTGTAGATGTAGGAGGTGTTTTGAATGAGGGTAGATGTTACTTTAGAGTGTACGGAATGTAAGCGACGTAATTATATAACTAAGAAAAACAAAAAGAATGATCCAGATAGAGTAGAGTTCAAAAAGTATTGTGCGTTTTGCAAAACACACACAGCACATAAAGAGACTAAGTAACTAGAGTTTAAGAACGCCCTAGTGTTCTTGCTGCGAGAGATTTAATGTCTGTTGTCGGATATAATTATTGTAATTGACATACCAATTGTTATTAGTTTGACTTCTGACCTTCGATCTCCGATATATATGGTATTAGAAAGTGAGGCTATTAAAGTGAAAGCTGCACCAACTACGACTCCAAAAGTCAAATTTACTGAAAGAGCGGGAAAGTTTTTTAAAGGTGTCTGGTCTGAACTTAAAAAAGTTCACTGGCCAACCAGAAAAGAAGCTGCTACCTATACAGGTGTTGTATTAATAGCTGTTGCAATAGTAGCGGTTATGATTTGGATTGTAGATATGATATTTTCTTATCTACTAGGACTTATTAATGTAATATAATAACTCATCGTAAGGTTTTTAAAGGTGGGTTATTTGTTGTTGTTTAAAAAAGGGGGATTGCTTCCCAATGGCAATAGAAATAGAAAAGGGTTGGTATGTTATACATACATACTCTGGCTATGAAAATAAGGTAAAAGCTAATCTTGAGAAAAGGGTAGATTCCATGAATATGGGGGATAAAATCTACCGTGTTTTGGTGCCTATAGAAGAAGAGGTTCAAATTAAAGATGGTAAGAAAAAAATCTCTTCTAAAAAAATATATCCTGGTTATGTCCTTGTTGAAATGCAAATAACAGAGGATTCTTGGTATGTTGTGAGAAATACTCCCGGTGTTACTGGATTTGTTGGAACTGGAACAAAGCCAATTCCTTTACAAGAGGATGAAATCAAGAAAATATTTAAATATATGGGTGTTGAAGAAAGAAGGCCTAAGGTTGAATTTAAGATAAATGAAAACGTTAGAGTTACTAACGGTCCTTTTGAAAACTTCATAGGAACCATCGAAGAAATTTATCCTCAAAAAGGCAAACTTAAAGTGAATGTATCAATGTTTGGCAGGGAAACACCTGTTGAGCTGGATTATGATCAGGTAGTAAAAATGTAATGATATATAGTTTGGTATTTTATTTCAAAAAAGGAGGTGTAGCATAATGGCAAAAAAAGTGATAGGTCTTGTAAAGTTACAAATCCCTGCAGGTAAAGCTAACCCAGCACCGCCTGTTGGACCTGCTCTTGGTCAGCACGGTGTTAATATAATGGCTTTTTGTAAAGAGTTTAATGAAAAAACAGCTAACCAAATGGGTTTAATTATTCCAATAGAACTTACTGTCTATGAAGATAGATCCTTTACATTTATTTTAAAGACTCCTCCTGCTGCTGTACTTCTGAAGAAAGCTGCAGGCATAGATAAAGCTTCCGGAGAACCCAATCGTAATAAAGTAGCTAAAGTTCCAAGGGACAAAGTTAAGGAAATTGCAGAACTTAAAATGAAAGACTTAAATGCTGCAAGTGTGGAGGCAGCCATGAGAATGGTTGAAGGTACTGCTAGAAGCATGGGGATTGAAATAGTATAAATTAGCATTAAAATATGTGGGAGGAGCAATCCGATAGTACCACAAGGAGGTCATACATATGCCAAAATATGGTAAGAAATATCAAGACGTTGTGAAATTAATTGAAAAAGATAGATTATATGATGCAAGAGAAGCGTTTGATTTAGTTAAAAAGACAGGCACAGCGAAATTTGACGAAACTATTGAAGTTGCAATTAAGTTAGGAGTTGACCCAAGACACGCTGATCAGCAGGTACGTGGGACTGTTGTACTTCCTAATGGAACAGGTAAAGACGTAAGAGTTTTAGTTTTTGCTAAGGGAGAAAAAGCTTCTGAAGCAGAAAAAGCGGGTGCAGATTACGTTGGAGCTGAGGAATTAGTTGAAAAAATTCAAGGTGGCTGGTTAGACTTTGATGTCGCTATTGCTACCCCTGACATGATGGGTTTAGCAGGTAAGCTTGGTAGAATTCTGGGGCCAAGAAGTTTGATGCCTAACCCAAAGACTGGCACGGTTACTTTCGAAGTTGCCAGAGCAGTTCAAGAAAGTAAAGCAGGTAAGATTGAATATAGGGTTGATAAGGCTGCTGTAGTCCATGTACCTCTCGGTAAAATATCATTTGAAGCTGAAAAACTTTATGAAAACTTTGATGCCTTGCTAGGTGCATTGATTAAAGCAAAACCGGCTGCTTCCAAAGGACAGTATGTTAGACAAATTTATATTGCAGCAACAATGGGTCCCGGTATAGCCATTAATCCGCAAAAAGCAGTTAATAAATAAGATTTGACAAATAACAAGGGTTATGATAGCATATCTTTTGTTGAAAATAAATGTAGATAACGTTGCTGTAGACAGTAGGTGCTACTAGATAGCTTAATTTCCTACCAAGGCGATTCGGATATAGGAAATCGAAAGTCAAAAGTCGGACATTAGAAGCAATTGGCAAAGCCATTGCAATAATATCCGACCTCTGACATCTGATCTCTGACATCAGAAACAGCCCCTGTAGGTCTACAGAGGCTGTTTCTATTATAGAGGAGGTGTAAACAAGGGATGAATAAGCAACGAATGGCTAAAGAGCAAACGGTTCAAGATATTACTGAAAAACTACAGGAATCTGTAACAGCTGTAATTACAGATTACAGAGGTTTAAATGTGGCCCAAGCAACTAAGCTTAGAAATGAGCTAAGAGAAGCCAATATTGATTACAAAGTTCTTAAAAATACACTTACGAAGATTGCTGCAAAAAATGTAGGACTTGAAGGTATTGATCAATATTTAGAAGGGCCTACTGCAATAGCCTTTAGTACTGAAGATCCGGTTGCGCCGGCAAAGATTTTAGCTAAATTTGCAAAGGATAATAAAGACCTTGAAATTAAAGGTGGTGTACTTGAAGGAAAAGTGGTATCACTGGAACAAATCAAAGCTCTGGCAGACTTACCTTCAAGAGAGGAACTATTAGCCCAAGTTTTAAGAGGGATTCAATCTCCTCTTACGGGAATGGCGAATGTTCTTGCAGGGCCATTGCGTAATATGGCAAATGTTCTTGGTGCAGTTAGAAAAGAAAAAGAAGCACAAGCTTAATTAAAAGTGATAAAAACATATTCTAAGGAGGATTTTTAAAATGAGTAAAGTACAAGAAATTTTAGAAGCGGTTAAAGGTATGACCGTTTTAGAGTTAGCAGAATTGGTTAAAGCATTTGAGGAAGAGTTTGGTGTAAGTGCAGCTGCTCCAGTTGCAATGGCAGCAATGCCAGTAGCAGGAGCTGTTGCAGAAGCAGCAGGAGAAGAAAAGACTGAATTTGATGTAATTTTAAAGGCAGCAGGAGATAAGAAAATTAATGTTATCAAAGTTGTTCGTGAAATTACCGGGTTAGGATTAAAAGAAGCAAAAGAACTAGTTGATGGTGCTCCAAACCCAGTTAAAGAAGGAATTGGTAAAGAAGAAGCTGAAACAATTAAAGGTAAATTAGAAGAGGCTGGAGCTTCAATAGAACTTAAATAATTATAGTCAAATAAAAAACTAAAAAGACACCTATTTAGGTGTCTTTTTGCTTGACATTAGTTATGTATTCTGATAGCATTAATAAATACGTAATGGCTTGTTAGTATCTGGTAAGACTGGTTGAAAGATACCTTTTACATATATTTTTTTATTGCTGTTTGTAGTCTATAAAGAACGTACCTAGGTTAAAATACATATATAGGGCATAAATGTGAAATGCATTAAAATAAGCGAGGTCTAATATGAACCTTGCTTTTATTGCTTGTCATTTTATATATGATTCAAGGGGCTGCTATAGGTGTCCGTATCTCAGAACTGAGATAACCCCTGCATTAATTGACCGTTGTAGGTCATAAGCCAGAAAAAGAAAATGTTGTTGAAAAAACCATGGGGGTGAAGATTTAATGGCTTATCCCGTCAAGGTAGGGAAAAGAGAAAGATGGACTTACTCTAAAATCGATGAAGTTATGGAAATGCCAGATCTCATCGAAATTCAAAAAAATTCTTATAATTGGTTTATCCAAGAAGGTTTAAAGGAGATGTTTCAAGATGTATCTCCAATTCAAGATTTTACCGGCAACCTAATTTTAGAATTTATCGATTACTCTTTAGGAGAACCAAAGTATGATGTAGATTCATGCAAAGAAAGAGATATGACCTTTGCAGCTCCACTGAGAGTTAAGGTTAGATTGATTAATAAAGAAACAGGTGAAGTAAAAGAGCAGGAAGTCTTTATGGGTGATTTCCCGTTAATGACTGAACAAGGGACTTTTATTATAAATGGTGCAGAAAGAGTTATTGTTAGTCAGCTAGTAAGATCTCCCGGTGTATATTTTAATGAGCATATTGATCCAAGTGGTATAAAAATATGTGGTGGTACCATTATTCCAAATAGAGGTGCCTGGTTAGAATTTGAATCAGATTTAAATGAGAATATATATGTTCGTATTGATAGAACAAGAAAAATACCGGCAACGGTACTTATTAGAGCTCTAGGCTTTGGTACTAACAGCAAAATACTGGCTGAATATGAAGATGATCCGCGTATTCAAATGACTCTCGAAAAGGATAGCACAGAATCAGAGGAAGAAGCTTTAGTTGAGATTTATAAAAGGCTCAGACCGGGTGAACCTCCCACATTAGATAGTGCAAGAACTTTATTAGAAACTTTATTCTTTGATCCCAAAAGATATGACCTTGGGAACGTAGGTAGATATAAAATCAATAAAAAGCTTAAGCATGATGTATTATTTGCAGAGAATGAAACAGGGGAAAAGGAATATATCAAGCACTTGACAGTTAAAGATATTACCGCATCTATTAAGCATCTATTAAAAGTATTAAGCGGTGAAATATCGGCTGACGATATAGACCACCTGGGAAATAGAAGGTTAAGGTCTGTGGGTGAATTACTACAAAATCAATTTAGAATTGGTTTATCAAGAATGGAACGAGTAATTAGGGAACGTATGACTATTCAGGATGTGGAGGTAATAACTCCCCAAGCATTAATAAACATACGTCCTGCAGTAGCAGCTATCAAAGAGTTTTTTGGTAGCAGTCAGCTTTCTCAGTTTATGGACCAGACAAATCCGCTAGCGGAGTTGACCCATAAGAGAAGGTTAAGTGCTCTTGGACCTGGTGGTTTGAGTAGAGAAAGAGCCGGTTTTGAGGTTCGTGACGTACACCATTCTCACTATGGAAGGGTATGTCCGATTGAAACTCCTGAAGGTCCAAACATTGGTTTAATTGGCTCGTTGAGCACATATGCAAGAATTAATGAATTTGGATTTATGGAAACACCTTATAGAAAAGTAGATAAAGAAGCAGGGATAGTAACTGATGAAATCCATTATTTAAGTGCAGATGAAGAGGATCATTATGTTATTGGTCAAGCTAATACTCCTGTTGACCCCGAAACAGGCGAAATTTTAACGAACAAAGTTAATGCTAGATGGGGACATGAGATTGTTATCATTGATACAGAAAAAGTTGACTATATGGATGTTACACCTAAGCAGGTATGGAGTATAGCTACAGCTTTAATTCCTTTCTTGGAGCATGATGATGCCAATAGAGCGTTAATGGGTGCTAACATGCAGCGCCAAGCTGTACCATTATTAAAAACCAGTGCTCCTATAGTCGGAACAGGAATGGAATGGAAAAGCGCAAGTGATTCAGGTGTAGTGATTCTAGCTAAAAATTCCGGAAAAATTCAAAGAGTTGCAGGCAACAACATAACTGTTTTGAATGATGATGGTACTACAGATAGATATAAACTTAAAAAATTTGAGAGATCAAACCAAGGTACATGTATTAACCAAAAACCCATAGTAAGATCTGGACAAAAGGTAGAAAAAGGTGAAGTTATTGCCGATGGACCATCTACTGATATGGGAGAATTAGCCCTTGGAAAAAACATATTAGTAGCCTTTATGACATGGGAAGGATACAACTATGAGGATGCTATTTTAATAAGTGAAAAACTTGTAAAAGAAGATGTTTTTACTTCTATTCATATAGAAGAATATGAGTGTGATGCTAGAGATACAAAGTTAGGTCCGGAGGAAATCACAAGAGATATTCCCAATATAGGTGATGATGTACTAAAAGACCTGGATGAAAGAGGTATTATCCGAGTAGGAGCAGAGGTTAGACCTGGAGATATTTTGGTTGGTAAGGTTACACCAAAAGGGGAGACAGAACTTACTGCTGAAGAAAGACTACTAAGAGCAATATTTGGAGAAAAAGCAAGAGAGGTGAGGGATACATCTTTAAGAGTGTCCCACGGTGAAGCCGGTAAAATAGTAGATGTTAAGGTATTCACCAGAGAAAATGGTGATGAATTGCCTCCGGGTGTTAACCAACTTGTAAGAGTATATGTGGCCCAGAAACGAAAAATCTCGGAAGGAGACAAAATGGCAGGGCGACATGGTAATAAGGGTGTTATATCTAAGATTTTGCCTGAGGAAGATATGCCTTTCTTGCCGGACGGAACACCTATACAGATTGTATTAAATCCCTTGGGAGTACCATCAAGGATGAATATTGGTCAGGTTTTGGAAACCCATATTGGATGGGCTGCATCAGCACTAGGGTTACATATAGCTACACCGGTATTCGACGGAGCTTCCGAAAGGGATATTGAGGAGCTTTTAGAAAAAGCAGGGCTTCCCGGAAATGGCCAAACAGTACTGTATGATGGCAGAACAGGGGAACCCTTTGATAGAGAAGTAACTGTAGGTTATATGTATATGCTGAAACTTGCACACCTTGTTGATGATAAGATACATGCTCGTTCAACAGGCCCTTACTCACTAGTAACTCAACAGCCTCTGGGTGGTAAGGCTCAGTTTGGAGGTCAGAGATTTGGTGAAATGGAAGTTTGGGCACTAGAGGCTTATGGTGCCGGTTATACTCTTCAAGAAATTCTAACTGTTAAGTCAGATGATGTAGTCGGAAGGGTTAAAACATATGAAGCTATTGTGAAAGGTGAAAATGTACCCGAACCAGGGGTGCCGGAGTCTTTTAAGGTATTAATAAAAGAGCTTCAAAGTTTGGGTCTGGATGTGAAAGTATTATCAGAAGCGGATCAGGAGATTGAAATAAGAGAAGAAGAAGATGACGTTAGCGAAACTGCAAAGGAACTTGGTATTGATATACAAATAGAGGATCCAGATAAAGAAGAGGCTGTAATAGAGATAAGTGAAGAGATGGAAGATGAAGATTTTGACCTAACAGATATTGAAGATTTTGATATAGAAGATGTGGATGATGACGACAATAACGAAGATTATTAAACCTTCAATTATCCGATAAAAGGAAGGGAGAGAAGGCCCTTGATAGATGTTAACAATTTTGAAAGAATGAGAATTGGATTAGCATCCCCAGAACAGATTCGTGCATGGTCAAGTGGAGAGGTAAAAAAGCCGGAAACTATCAATTATCGTACTCTCAAACCAGAAAGAGAAGGGTTATTTTGCGAGAAAATTTTTGGACCCACTAGGGATTGGGAGTGTCACTGCGGTAAGTATAAGAGGGTTCGTTATAAGGGGATTATTTGTGATCGCTGTGGAGTGGAAGTAACACGTTCTAAAGTCCGTAGAGAAAGAATTGGGCATATTGAACTTGCAGCCCCTGTTTCTCATATTTGGTACTTTAAAGGAATACCAAGCAGGATGGGTCTTTTATTAGATATGTCCCCTAGATCCCTGGAAAAGGTACTATATTTTGTTTCATATATTGTTATCAATCCCGGTGACACACCTCTGATGAAGAAGCAACTTTTAACTGAAACTGAATTCAGGGAGTATAGAGAAAAATACAAAGCAAACTTTCAGGCTGCCATGGGTGCTGAGGCTATTAAAAAACTCTTGGAAGAAATGGACCTGGATCAACTTGCATTAGGATTGAGAAAAGAGTTAAAAGAAACAAGTGGTCAAAGAAAAATCAGAGCTATTAGACGACTTGAGGTAGTTGAAGCCTTTAAAAATTCAGGAAACAGACCTGAATGGATGGTTATGGATGTACTACCGGTAATTCCTCCTGAGTTGCGACCAATGGTTCAGCTTGATGGAGGTAGGTTTGCTACATCTGACTTGAATGACCTTTATAGAAGAGTTATTAATAGAAATAATCGTTTAAAAAGGCTCTTAGACCTGGGAGCTCCTGACATAATAGTTAGGAATGAAAAAAGAATGCTTCAAGAAGCAGTGGATGCGCTTATAGACAATGGCAGAAGAGGAAGACCAGTAACCGGTCCAGGGAATCGTCCACTCAAATCTTTATCAGATATGTTAAAGGGTAAACAAGGACGTTTCCGCCAGAACCTTCTTGGTAAGAGGGTAGACTATTCCGGGCGTTCTGTAATTGTTGTTGGGCCTGAACTTAAAATGCATGAATGTGGATTACCTAAAGAAATGGCTTTGGAATTGTTTAAGCCTTTTGTAATGAAAAAGTTAGTGGATAAAGGTTTTGTTCACAACATTAAAAGTGCCAAAAGAATGGTGGAAAGGCTTAGATCAGAGGTTTGGGATGTACTGGAAGAGGTAATTTCTGAACATCCGGTTTTACTTAACAGAGCTCCTACTTTGCACCGTTTGGGAATTCAAGCATTTCAACCGGTATTAGTTGAAGGCAGGGCTTTACAGATACATCCTTTGGTGTGTACTGCATACAATGCTGACTTTGATGGTGACCAAATGGCTGTTCATGTACCTCTTTCTGCTGAAGCTCAAACAGAAGCCAGAATACTGATGCTTTCAAGTCATAACATATTAAATCCCAAAGATGGGAAACCGGTAGTTACCCCTACTCAGGATATGGTTTTAGGTACGTATTACCTAACTCTAGAAAAAGAAGGGGTAAAAGGCGAAGGTAAGATATTTGCCAGTTATGAGGAAGCCAGCCTTGCTTATGATCAAGGTGTTGTGGATCTTCATGCCAAGATCAAAGCCAGAATTAATGGCAAGTTAGTGGAAACTACTGTTGGCAGGATGATATTTAACTTTGGTATTCCCATTCCGGAGGAGCTTGGCTACAAAAATATGGTTATAGGTAAAAAGCAACTAGGACAAATTGTTGCTGAGTGTTATGAAAAACTGGGAATATCACGTACAGCAAAAATGCTTGATGGATTAAAAAGAACAGGATTTAATTATTCTACTAAAGTGGGAATAACCGTAGGTGTTAAAGACTTGGATATTCCAAGTGATAAAACAAAAATTTTGGAAGAAACAGATAAGAAAGTTGAAAATATAGAACTTCAATATCGTAGGGGTTTGATAACAGAAGAAGAAAGATACCAGAAAGTTATTGGTTTGTGGAATGAAGCTACAGATAACGTGACTCAAGGATTAATGGAAACCCTAGATAAGTTTAACTCAGTTTATATGATGGCTAACTCAGGTGCTAGGGGTAATATTCAACAGATAAGACAGTTGGCGGGTATGAGGGGCTTAATGGCAGACCCGTCTGGACGAATTATTCCAATACCCATTAAAGCTAACTTCAGAGAGGGATTAACAGTTTTAGAATACTTTAACTCTACTCACGGAGCCAGAAAAGGCCTTGCTGATACAGCTTTAAGAACAGCTGACTCCGGTTATTTGACAAGAAGGCTTGTAGATGTTTCACAGGATGTTATAGTAAGGGAAATTGACTGTGGTACCGATATGGGCTTTGAGGTTACAGAAATTAACGAAGGTGGCCAAGTGATTGAGCCGTTATTTGAAAGACTGACAGGAAGATTTGCCTTAAAAGACATTCTTAATCCCAAGACAAATGAACTTATAGTAAAGACTGGGGAAGAGATTTCTAATGAACAAACCGCCCAGATAGTTGATGCAGGAATAACGGCAGTTTATATTCGTTCAGCACTGGCATGTAAGACACGTAATGGTGTATGTGCAACGTGTTATGGTCGTAATTTGGCAACAGGGAAAGCGGTAGAAATTGGTGAGGCTGTAGGTATTATAGCTGCCCAATCAATTGGGGAACCAGGTACTCAGCTTACAATGCGTACTTTTCACACAGGTGGGGTAGCCGGTGATGATATTACCCAAGGTTTGCCGAGGATTGAGGAGTTATTTGAGGGACGTAAACCCAAAGGGCAAGCGGTAATTGCTGAAAATTCGGGTGTGGCAAGTGTGTCTGAAGTTAAAGGAAGAAGAGAAATAACCGTAACTTCAATAGAAGAGACCCAAACCTACGTTGTACCTTTTGGTGCAAGGCTAAAAGTACAAGATGGTGACTACGTTGAGCCTGGTGATGAACTTACGGAGGGATCAGTTAATCCTCATGATATGCTTAAAGTTAAAGGGGTAAAGGGAGTTCATGCTTATTTGTTAAGAGAAGTACAGAAGGTTTATAGGTTGCAAGGTGTTGATATTAATGATAAGCATATTGAGATTATTATTAGGCAAATGTTAAGGAAAGTAAAAGTTGAAGATGCAGGAGATACTCATTTATTGCCTGGTAGTGTGACAGACCGTTTCGAATTTGAGGATGCTAACAATATGGTTATAGCAGAAGGTGGAGTTCCTGCAACAGCCCAAACTGTATTACTGGGTATTACTAAAGCATCTTTGGCCACAGACTCTTTCTTGTCGGCAGCATCTTTCCAAGAAACAACCAGGGTATTGACTGAAGCAGCTATTAAAGGTAAAGTGGATCCACTTCTTGGATTGAAGGAAAATGTTATAATTGGAAAACTAATTCCGGCAGGAACAGGTATGGTTAGATACAAGGAAGAAAATACTTTGGAAGCGGATGTAGAAAGTCAAGAAACAGAGGTCGAAGAGACCCACTGATAACATAAGTTGGCCGTTGGAAATCAGATGTGGAAAAAAGTTTGATACAAATCAGACATTTTAGAGGTCAGAAATCAAATTCTGACCTCTATTATCCAATAGTATTGACAGCATAAGATGATAGTGATAATATAATTAAGTGTGTAATTTGCTAGAAATCATAGGAGGTCTGCAAAAATGCTTGTAGAAGAAATGCTGAAACAAGCAAAAAAAGTATATATAGGTACCAAGCAGACTAAGAAAGCTTTAGAAAAAGAAGAAGCTCAGTTGGTTTTAGTGGCCCGTAATGCAGAAAAGCGAGTCATTGATCCCATACTTAAACTTTGTGAAGAAAAGGAAATAGAGATTGTTTTTATTGCTACAATGGAAGAATTAGGCCGCTTATGTGATATAGAAGTTGGTTCAGCCACGGCTGCCATTGTTCAATAGTTTTATACTAAACCTTGTTCTAAGCAAGAAACAGTATAAAAACGATGTACACACCTACTGATAAAAAAATTAGCAGACACAGTCTGCATATAGATGGTGTGACTGTTCCGTGAGAGAACAGATTAGATGCTTTAAAGGAAGGAGGTGTAGTCAGTGCCTACGTTTCAACAATTGGTTAGAAAAGGTAGAGAAGTGGTGGAGAAAAAATCTACAGCACCTGCCTTGAAAAATTCTCCTCAAAAAAGAGGGGTATGTACCAGGGTGTATACTACTACTCCCAAAAAACCTAACTCTGCATTGAGAAAAGTTGCCAGGGTGAGACTGACAAATGGTATAGAAGTGACTGCTTATATACCCGGTATCGGTCATAATCTTCAGGAACACTCGGTGGTTTTAGTTAGAGGGGGCAGGGTAAAAGATCTTCCAGGTGTGAGATATCACATAGTAAGAGGTTCTTTGGATACTGCTGGAGTAAACGATAGAAAACAAAGCAGATCAAAATACGGGTCTAAGAGACCAAAGAGCAGTAAATAGTAAAGGAGGGTAATGGATGCCACGTAGAGGTCATGTACCAAAAAGAAAAGTTTTGCCTGACCCAATATATAAAAGTGTAAGGTTAACAAAACTTATAAATCAGATAATGTTAGATGGCAAAAAAGGAACATCTGAAGCAATTGTTTACGGTGCGTTGGATACTATTAAAGAAAAAACAGGTAGGGATCCAATGGAAGTTTTTGAGGAAGCTATTAAGAATGTAATGCCGGTTCTAGAAGTAAAAGCAAGACGTGTAGGTGGTGCTAACTACCAGGTTCCAATCGAAGTTCGTCCAGATAGAAGACAGACATTAGCCATTCGCTGGATTACAAATTATGCCCAACAAAGGGGAGGAAAATCCATGCAAGATAAGTTGGCAAATGAGCTAATTGATGCTGCCAATAACACAGGTAGCTCTGTTAAGAAAAAGGAAGATACCCATAAGATGGCTGAGGCTAATAAGGCTTTTGCTCACTATAGATGGTAAAAAACTTCGGTTGCCGATACTAGCCGCTAACTCAGCAATATGTGAAAAATTGGAAGTCTGAGGGTCGGGCAACTGACCACTCTAACACCTGATACCTGACAGTTGAAATAAGAGAGGTGAATTAAATGGCAAGAAAATATCCATTAGACAAAACAAGAAATATAGGAATCATGGCCCATATTGATGCTGGCAAAACTACTACCACTGAGCGTATTCTATTTTATACAGGTAAAGTACACAGAGTTGGAGAAGTTCATGACGGTGCAGCAACCATGGATTGGATGGTCCAAGAGCAGGAAAGAGGTATTACCATTACTTCGGCTGCTACAACGTGTCACTGGAAAGATCATAATATTAACATTATAGATACACCCGGCCACGTTGACTTCACAGTGGAGGTTGAAAGATCTTTAAGGGTCTTAGATGGTTCAGTAGCTGTGTTTTGTTCAGTAGCTGGGGTAGAACCACAGTCTGAAACAGTTTGGCGCCAGGCTGATAAATATGGGGTACCAAGGCTTGCTTATATTAACAAGATGGATAGAGTAGGTGCTGATTTTTTAAATGGAATCAATATGATTAAAGACCGATTAGGAGCAAATGCTGTACCTGTACAGCTGCCCATTGGTTCAGAAGATAACTTTAAAGGTTATGTTGATTTAGTCACAAAAAAAGCAATCATATTTGTAGATGATCTTGGTAAATATGAAGAAGGCGAAATCCCGGCAGAAATGATGGCAGATGTGGATCTATACAGAGATAACCTCATTGAGGCAGTCTCTGAAAGTGATGATGAGTTGATGATGAAGTATTTAGAAGGTGAAGAACTTACTGAACAAGAAATTAAAAGAGCTATACGTAAGGCAACAATTGCTGTTAATATTATACCGGCATTTTGCGGTTCTTCTTTTAAGATGAAAGGTGTTCAGGCTTTACTTGATGGGGTGGTTGATTACTTACCTTCACCTCTGGATGTTCCTCCAATTGCAGGTTATAATCCTGACAAAGATGTGGAGGAAGTTCGTAATTCTGATGATAAAGAGCCTTTTTCAGCATTAGCTTTTAAAATCATGACAGACCCTTATGTAGGTAAACTTAGCTTTTTCAGAGTTTATTCAGGTGTTCTTAAGTCAGGGTCATATGTTTATAATGCTACTAAAGGTAAAAAAGAGCGAATTGGCAGGCTTTTAAAAATGCATGCTAATCACAGAGAAGAGATAGAAGAGGTATCTACAGGAGATATTGCAGCTGCAGTTGGACTGAAAGATACATCAACAGGAGATACATTATGCGATGAAAAAGCTCCTATTATCTTAGAATCTATGCAGTTTCCTGAACCGGTTATTTCGATAGCCATTGAACCTAAAACAAAGCAAGATCAGGAAAAAATGGGCATAGCTTTACAAAAACTTGCTGAAGAAGATCCGACTTTCAAAGTACACACTGATACAGAAACCGGTCAGGTTATTATTTCAGGAATGGGAGAATTACATCTGGAAATTATCTGTGATAGGCTTTTAAGAGAATTTAAAGTAGATGCAAATGTTGGTAAACCTCAGGTAGCGTATAAAGAAACAATTCGTAAAGCAGTTAAAGTTGAAGGGAAGTATGTACGTCAGTCTGGTGGTAGAGGACAGTATGGTCATGTTGTAGTTGAATTTGAACCTCTTGAAGAGGCTCAAGGATACCTGTTTGAGAACAAAATTGTTGGCGGTGTTATACCTAAGGAATATATTCCTGCAGTAGATGCCGGTATAAAAGAGTCTATGGAAAATGGCGTTCTTGCAGGTTACCCAACTATTGACATAAAAGCTACGCTGATAGATGGTTCATACCACGATGTGGACTCTTCAGAAATGGCTTTTAAGATAGCAGGTTCGATGTCTTTTAAAGAAGCTGTTCCTAAAGCTAATCCGTGTCTACTAGAACCAGTTATGAAGGTAGAAGTAGTTGTACCTGATGAGTATCTCGGAGATGTAATTGGCGATATGAGTGGTAGAAGAGGTCGAGTTGAAGGTATGGAGCCAAGAGCTGGAGGTCAAGTAGTAAGAGGATTTGTGCCTTTAGCAGAGATGTTTGGTTATGCTACAGACTTAAGATCAAAAACACAAGGTAGAGGAACCTATGTGATGCAGTTTGATCACTATTCAGAAGTTCCTAAAAACATTGCAGATGAAATTATGACTAAAAGACAAGGCGGAACAGCCTAATATTTAAAAAATTAAAGTTATTTTAAGGAGGAAGATAAAAATGGCAAAGCAAAAGTTTGAGAGAAATAAACCCCACGTTAACGTAGGAACAATAGGTCACGTAGACCATGGGAAAAC
>JGI20163J26743_11538180_pt1 | contig 15034 bp, 13 predicted proteins | sample TergutCu122P1_FD_26743 | JGI IMG/M metagenome (IMG submission 26743) | reverse complement strand
ACTGTTCACACATTGTCGGATTTGTGGCTAAATGGCTCTTTCCGCAATCTGTTCGGGGTATGAAATGTTTTCTCCGAAAACATCTCGTTATTAGATGGTTCTGAAGGGCTTGCTTCAAGAGCCATTATAGCCACGGTGTGAACTGAAACAGCAAGAATTCTCCACCTCTAAGGTGGTGAGAATATGTCACGTCAAACAACCTGATTTAGGGAAACTATGCTCGGGTTGTTTTTGCTTTCTTTGCAAAAGAGACAAAATGCTACAAAAATATTACATTTTATCGTTTTTAGAACAATATATGGGTGAACGTCAAATGCTCAATACAAGATATTGTAAAATGCTTCTGTGAAAACACAAGGAAATTTCGAAATAGCATATTGAGTGGGGTGTTAGCCCATTTTTTGTTCAAAAATAATTGAAAAGTGGTGGAAAGTGGTGTATAGTGGTTAGTAATTACATTATTTTATCTTGGAGGCGTGTCTCATGTTTATGGGGAAGTATCAAAATTCAATAGATGCAAAATGTAGAATGATCATTCCGGCGAAGTTTCGAGATGCTCTTGGGTATCGTTGTGTCGTTACGATTGGGTTTGATAAATGTCTATATATCTATTCAATGCAAGAATGGGAAAAGAACCATGAAGAGCTTTCAAGGCTTCCTATAACTGAGGAGGCGGGGAGACAGGTCATACGAGACGTATATTCCAATGCAACCGATTGCGAAATTGACAAACAAGGCAGAGTCGTTATATCCCAAGATTTGCGCGATTACGCAAATATAGAAAAGGATCTTGTGACTGTTGGTGCTTCAAATAAAATTGAAGTTTGGAGCAAAGAAGAATGGGAAAATCAACAGGGTGGCGGAGCTCCCAGACCTAGCCCTAGTGATACGGCAAAACAAGTTACCCAATATATCTATAAAGGGTAATAGCATGGATTTTCAACATACATCAGTACTGTTTGAAGAATGCTTGACGCATTTAAATATCAAAAAATCAGGAGTTTACGTGGATGGCACACTTGGCGGAGGCGGGCATGCAGCGGGAATCTGCGAACAACTTGATGAAACCGGCATTTTGATAGGGATTGACAGAGATAAAGATGCTCTAAATGCAGCCGAAAAACGACTAAATAAATACCCTTGCAAAAAGATTTACATAAAGAGCAATTATGCAGAAATCACGACGATATTAAAAGAATTAAATATAAACAGCATTGACGGTGCAATTTTAGACTTGGGAGTTTCTTCGTTTCAACTTGATAATCCAACAAGAGGATTTTCGTATATGAATGCTGCGCCGCTTGATATGAGAATGGATGCAGAGAGCAACTTTAGTGCATATGACGTTGTTAACACTTATTCGGCAAGTGAGCTTACCGATATTATCAGAAAATATGGCGAAGAAAAATGGGCATCGAGAATTAGCAATTTTATAGTAAATGCCCGAAAAGATAAACATATTAAAAACACCGAAGAATTGGTTGATATCATAAAGTCTGCAATTCCGGCAGCGGCAAGGCGTGAAGGACCACACCCTGCGAAGCGGACATTCCAGGCAATAAGAATTGAAGTCAACGATGAGATAAAAGAGCTAAAGCGCGCGATCGAGGCGTTTTGCGATGTTCTGGCTGACAGAGGACGACTTTGTGTCATAAGCTTTCACTCGCTTGAAGATAGAATTATAAAAAACGTATTTAATGCCGGGTCAATTTCATGCACATGCCCGAAAAGTTTGCCAAAATGTGTGTGTGAACAAAAGGCAGAAATTAAAAAAATAACCGGCAAGCCAATTACACCAAGTGAGAAAGAATTGGAAGAAAACCCGAGGGCGCGAAGCGCAAAATTACGTGTTATTGAGAAAAGGAATTCCGAAAATGATGACAGCTGAAAAGTGGTATGAGTATCAACACAATTACAGAAGGCATGGAATTGAGCTGAAGAAAAGGGAAGTGGAGCCTCTTCGTGAAGCTCAAGATTCGGCAGTCACAACGCAAGATAAAGTGAAAATTATTTTGCTGCTTTTGCTTGTGGGAATTATATGTATCAGCATTATCATTTCAACGGCATACGTTGCAAGTGTGCGTCATGAAATAAATAGTATCACAAGACAGAGCGCAGATTTGAGAGGGCAAATTGAAAATTTGAGCGTTGAGATAGAGCGTGCAACAAATCTCAGAATTATTGAGGAGCGCGCAAAAAATGAACTGGGAATGATTTATCCGACGGGAAGTCAAATTAGGTTTTTGCAAGATGACGAGCCACTGCAAGGCGATTTTGCGATGAGACTTAGAGTGCAAGCATTAAATTAGTATATAGATATTTAACAGACGGTTCAGCCCTCCGCTTTTGTAAACGGGGGTTTTAGAATTATTTAGAAATTATTCAGGAATTATGTAGAGGGAATAAGATGGCATCAACTTCAAATGGTACGAAAATAAGATTGATAATCATCTTTATATTTATTTGTGTGTTTTGTTTGGGGCTGACATTTCGTTTGGGGTGGATACAAATTGTCAGTGGCGAAGAATTGGCGCAAATAGCGGCGCATCAGCAAACGCGAGATGTTCCGGTTGAAGCGAGGCGTGGAACTATTTACGACAGAAATGGTAACGTGTTAGCTATGAGCGCAGCCAGTTTTACTATCTGGGCAAGACCGGATGAAGTAAGACGTGTAAGAGGCGGAAATGAAGCTGCATCGGAACTGCAAGTAAATAATACGGTCGCATCCCTTGCGGCTATACTTGACATGGAAGAAGAACGTGTACATCAAATAGTTACACAAAACAGGGCACTTATCAGAGTCGCAAACAATGTAAACAGGGAACAAGCAAACCAAATTCGCGAATCGCGTTTGCGCGGAATAGAAATTGTGGAAGGCGTGTCAAGGCATTATCCCCTTGGGGCGTTTGCTGCGCATGTTATCGGCGGTGTTTCTGACGATAATAACGGGCTTTTTGGGATCGAGTTACAATATGACAGATATTTGAGCGGTGTACCCGGAAGGTGGATAAAAAACACCGACATGAGAGGTGCGAACCTTGGTCGCGGAATTGAAAGGTATTTTAGTGCCAATGACGGGCTTAATGTTGTGCTTACAATTGATGAGGTAATACAGCATTACGTGGAAAGGACGATTGCATCGGTCAAAGAAACTACCCAAGCAGATAGGGTAATGAGTTTAGTTATGGATCCAAGGACGGGTGATGTGCTCGCTATGGCAGCATATCCTCATTTTGATTTAAATAATCCGAGAGTACCGCTTGATCCTTATGAAGCCGCGCTTGTTGCGGAAATGAGTGAAGAAGAAAGAATCAGCCACTGGAACAATATGTGGCGCAACCCACTCGTCAGCAATGTGTATGAGCCCGGTTCAACGTTTAAAGTAATCACAAGTGCGATGGCGCTTGAGGAAAACGTTTCACATCTCCGTGACGCTTCGTTCCATTGCAGAGGATCATTAACTATAGGCAGAACGACCCTTAGATGTTGGCGTCACTTTAATCCTCACGGGCAACAAAATTTTGTTGAAATTTTCGGAAATTCGTGTAATCCGGCGTTTATGGTGCTTGCGCAAAGACTTGGAATTGAAAGATTTTATAAATACCTCGACCTTTTTGGCATGACGGAAAGAACGGGAATTGACTTTCCGGGCGAAGCGTTTCCGCTTGTTCAAAACAGAGCAACGGCGGGTCCTATTGGACTTGCAACAATGTCATTTGGGCAAGGTATAGCAACGACACCGATACAACTTTTGAATGCGGCATCGGTTGTGGGCAACGGCGGCAGGCTTATGCAACCTAGGCTAGTGAAAGCATTAACGGATTCAGATGGGAATATTGTGCAAGAATTTGAACCAAGAGTTATCAGACAAGTTATTTCTGAAAATACAGCTGCTGAAATGAAGTTAGTGCTTGAATATTCGGTTTCGCAGCTTGGCGGAAGAAATGCGGCAGTGCCGGGTTTCAGAGTTGGAGGAAAGACAGGAACTGCACAACGAGCAGAGGGTGGAGTTTATGTCCGTGGTCAGGTAATCGGTTCTTTTATTGGTATGGCACCTATGGATGATCCGCAGGTTGCGATTTTGATGATTGTTGAAAATCCGCGAACTGCACAGTTTGGCAGTTTGACAGCGGCACCGGGTGTAAGAATGGTACTTGAAGATGTACTGAGGTATCTAAATGTTCAACCGAGATTTACGCAAGAAGAACTTGACAGAATGCAACGCAATTTGACGACGGTTCCAAATGTTACCGGGCACAGCTTTAGCGTAGCGGCAGGAATGCTTGGCGGATCTTCTTTGGAATACGCTTTGGCACCTGCGCGAGAAGTTTATGAAGATTTTATTATTACCGGGCAATTTCCACAGCCGGGGGAAAGAATAAGTACGGGCGGACTAGTTTTCCTTTACTGGGAGTAACGACTCATGCCGAAATCAAAGATTATTTGGTGAAGAAATGAAGAGAACGACTATTGAACAAATAGCAAAAGTAATATCGGGGGCGATTCTTTACGGAAACGGAAGCGATACAATAACGGGTGTGTCGAAGGACTCAAGAGAAGTGGGAAGCGATGATATATTTTTTGCTTTGATCAGGGAGAAAGACGGGCATGATTTTATCCCGGATGCAATTTCTAACGGCGTTCGGAATGTTGTCGTTTCAAGAGAGTATTCGGAGCCTTTTGGTGAGGGGATAAATGTTATCAAAGTCGATGACACAACGTATGCGTTGCAGGAATTGGCAAAGTGGTACATGAATGAACTAGGGATTCCGAGAATTGGCGTTGCAGGCAGTGTAGGAAAAACAACAACAAAAGACATCCTTTATCACGTTTTTAGCGAAAAGTATAATACAAAAAAAACACAAGGAAGCGAAAATAATGAGATAGGACTTCCATTAACGATTTTGTCCTTTGATGAATTTACTGAAGTAGGAATCCTTGAAACCGGTATAGAATATGTAGGTGAAATGTACAGACTTGTAGATATTGCAAGACCGAACATCGCAATTATTACAAATATAGGAATTTCGCATCTTGAGTCTTTTGAAAATAAAAGAGAAAATATTTTTAAAGGCGAATTCCAGATAACCGAGTTTTTGGGAGAAGATGATTTGCTGATAGTAAATGAAGAAAGTGATTTTTTGTCAGCAGAAAATGTTGCGGGAAATTATCGTTTGAAAACGGTAGGAATGAGCGGAAAGAGCAACTATATATTGTCGAACATCATTGATATGGGCGAAAACGGCGTGGAATTCACACTTGAAGTTAATGAACAAAACCACAAGTTCAAACTAAATATTCCGGGCAGGCACAATGCGACAAATGCTGCGCTTGCAATTGCAGCTGCAGTCGATATGGGAATCACCATGGAAGAAGCGGCGCGCGGACTTTTGAAAGTTGAGCTTTCGGATAAAAGGTTAAATATAAAAGGCAAAGATGGGATTAAAGTAATCGATGACACATATAACGCAAGTGTAGATTCCATGAAAGCCGGTCTTGATGTGCTTATTGCAACAAAAGGAATGAGGAAAGTAGCTGTTTTGGGCGATATGTTTGACCTTGGGACAGAGAGCGCGAAATTTCATGCGCAAGTTGGCGAATATGCTGCCGGCGCAAATATAGATTTGCTTATAACTACGGGCGAAATGTCAAAACATACTTACGAGAGAGCGAAAGAACTTATGGGTGATAACAAGGTAAGTTATTACCAAAGCAGGGCGGAGCTTGAATCGGTGATAAAAAATATAGTAACACTTGGCGACGTTATTTTAGTCAAGGGCTCAAGAGGCATGGCTATGGAAAACGTAGTAAAGAAAATTTTGGAATAACATTATGGAAAATTTTACAACGATGGATTTAATAATGTCAATAGCAGCGATTTGTGTGGGGTTCGTGGCAGGTATGGTTTTGACTTGGCTTCTTCTTCCCGTACTCCGAAAATTGCATGCAGGGCAGAGCATAAGAGATGAGGCTCCGATTTCGCATCAAGTAAAATCAGGTACGCCGACTATGGGCGGAATTGCAATTATAATTACGACAGTCTGGGTGAGTCTTATCGGAATTTCGCCGACATTTGGGTTTGCGGCACAAAGGCTTCTTCTTGTTATAGCGGTATTTGTATTGTTTGGACTTGTCGGATTTATAGATGATTATTTAAAAGTAGTAAAAAAGCACAATCTTGGGCTTAGCGCGAAGCAAAAGCTATTTCTCCAAATATTGATAGGTGCCTTGTTTGCGCTACATCCGTTGTCGGGTGATTCGGAGATATGGATACCCGGTATAGATATTTATTTTGATTTTGGAGCAATTTTCTATATACCTTTTGTTGTTTTCGTAATGGTTGCGATGGCAAACAGCGTGAACTTAACCGATGGGTTAGACGGATTAGCGGCAGGAGTGACCGCAATTGTAGCACTCTTTTTTGCTGTAATAGGACTTGTAAGCGGGTCAGGATTTATAACATTTTTCCTTGCGCTTGCAGGTGCATGTTTGGGGTTTTTAGTGCTCAATAAAAATCCTGCAAAAGTTTTTATGGGCGATACAGGGTCGCTCGCCATCGGTGGGGGGCTTGCGGCAGCGGCGCTTGTTATGGGCAGGGAACTTCTGCTTCCCATTGTTGGGTTTGTTTATGTAGCAGAAGCACTTTCGGTAATAATACAAGTAATTAGCTTTAAAACTACAGGCAAAAGAGTTTTCAAAATGTCACCGCTTCACCACCACTTTGAACTTTCGGGCATGTCAGAAAAAAACGTGGTTCGAATGTTTTGGGGTGCAACGGCAGGATTTTGCATCATCGGGTTTGTGTTAGTGTAAATCGGTTTCTAAAGTGGGCTCGCAGATTGTATGATTCCGAAGCTCCTTAATAAACGGTTTTACAGTTAGACAATAAAATTTGCAATATAATTCAATTAGCTGAATTGAAACATAGGAAATTAGCTTACATAGCAATTACTCGCCCACGCTCGGGGTAAGTTATGGAGAACAAGTATGGACTTAAAAGGCAAAAAAGTATTAATAGTGGGATTTGGAAAGACAGGAGTTTCGGTTTTGGATGTGCTTCTTCCTATGGGCGCGATTTGTTTTGTGCAAGATGCAAAGAGCGAAGATAAAATCGATGCCAAATTGCTTGACATGCTAAAAAATAATAATATTAAATGCTATTTTGGAACAGAGCCGGAGCCTTTTGAGAAGTTTGATATGCTTGTGATGAGCCCGGGAGTGCCGACTGATCTGGGGTTTATAAAACAAGCTGAACAAAACGGAAGCGAAATCATCGGTGAGATTGAATTAGCTTACAGAATTTGCAAGGGAAAGTTTGTTTCAATTACCGGAACTAACGGAAAAACAACGGTAACAACTTTAGTTGGCGAAATTTTTAAAAACGATAATAAAGATACTTTTGTGGTAGGAAATATAGGGTTTCCTGTGACGTCAATTTCACATGAAACGAAGGAAGATTCTTGGAATATAACGGAAACGAGCAGTTTCCAGCTTGAAACAATTAGGGGGTTCAAACCCTATATTTCCGCTTTTCTCAATATCTCGCCTGACCATCTGGACAGGTACAAAACGATGCAAAACTATATAAACTCAAAGGCGAGAATATTTGAATATCAAGACGAAAATGATTACTTTGTTGTGAACTATGATGACAAAGAAGTTTATAAAACTGCTTCAAACTGCAAGGCGAAAATTGTGCCATTTAGCCGTGTTTGTGAATTACCTTTCGGGGTTTTTGTAAAAGAAAACAAAATAACTGTAGCAAACGAAAAAGGCGAATTGATTGAAATTTGCGGGGCAGACGAACTGCGTTTAATCGGAGGGCATAATTTAGAAAATGCGTTAGCAAGTGTCGCTATAGCGTACTTTGCGGGAATTTCAACAGATGCGATAGCAAAAACCCTTAAGACGTTTACCGGAGTAGAACACAGGGTTGAGTTTTGTGGCGAAATTCAGGGCGTCAAATTCATAAATGATTCTAAGGGAACGAATATTGATGCTTCTGTAAAAGCTATCGAGGCGATTTCCGGGTCAATTATCCTTATTGCCGGCGGGTACGATAAAAAACTGGAGTTTGACGAACTTATTGATGCGTTTTCCGGCAAAGTTAAGTATATGACGTTACTGGGCACTACGGCAAAGAAAATAAAAGAAACCGCTGAACGAAAAGGGTTTTATAACAACGTCATATTAAACAACATGGAAGAATGTGTAACTATGGCTTTTGAACTTGCAAAACCCGGCGATACAGTATTGTTATCGCCTGCATGCGCAAGTATGGATATGTATTCTGGTTTTGAAGAAAGAGGAGAGCATTTTAAAAAGTGTGTATCCTTGTTGGAGAAGTAAATGTTTACGATCAAAAAAATGAAACCAAGTGAATTTTTCTTAGTTGCGTTGACACTTGGGCTTACAATTTTTGGAATAATCATGGTTTTTAGTGCCAGTTACTATCTCTCGATTAATTCGTGGGGAGATCCGTATCACTTTTTAAGGCGTCATGTGATATGGGCAATTCTGGGGCTTGTTTTGATGTTTGCGACAACAATGCTAAACTATCACATATATGCGAAATTTGCCCCTCTCATTTTGATGGTCGGATTAGTGCTTTTAGGGCTTATTTTTACTCCACTTGGGGTTGAAGTAAATCATGCAACAAGGTGGATCGGTGTCGGCGAATTTACAATTATGCCTGGCGAGGTTATAAAAATCGCGCTGATTATTTTTGTTTCCTGGTATTTGAGCAAAGATACGACGCGAATAAAATCACTGGTACGCGGCTTTTTCCCACTTATAGCACTTGCAGGAATTTGCGCGGTAATGCTTGTCAAACAGCCCGCCCTTTCGACCGCAATCACAGTGGTTGGAATAGTTGTAGGCATCATGTTTGTAGCAGGTCTTAATCCCTTAGTGATAATTGGTTCTGCTTTCGCCGGTGGAGCCGGTGTGTACGCTTTTATCATGGCAGACACGTCGATGTATTGGTACAGGCGTCTTACAAGTTTTATGGATCCTTTTGCAGATCCGCTTAACACCGGATATCAAGCGGTGCAATCGTTACTTGCTTTAGGTTCGGGTGGCGTTACCGGATTGGGGCTTGGGCAAGGAATTCAAAAAAGTTTATATCTGCCGGAACCTCACAACGATTTTATTTTGGCGATAGTCGGTGAGGAATTAGGGTTTTTGGGTTGCGTTGTGTTGATTAGCGCATACGTCCTGATGATTTGGCGTGGAATATCAATTGCGATTAATGCGCCGGATTTGTTTGGAACTTTGATAGCGTTTGGCATTACGATAATGCTTGCGATACAAGTTATTTTTAACGTTGCCGTTGTAACGTCTTCAATGCCGCCGACGGGAATCACGTTACCGTTTTTGAGTTTTGGAGGAAACGCACTGCTGCTCTTTATGGGTTCCATGGGTATACTTTTGAATATTTCTAAGCAGTCGACAAAAAATCGAAGTACGCAGGATGGTTGATTTTGTGGTTTCGAAGCCCCTTTGTAAACGGTTTTACAATTCTGGCGATTCTGAAGTGACCTCAAAACGGAATGCTCGTTGTATTCAATGAACGGAGTGCAAACAATATGAGAGTAATTATGACAGGCGGTGGAACGGGAGGACATATTTATCCCGCGATTGCAATTGCCGATAAAATAAAATTGGAACATCCCGATGCCGAGATTTTGTTTGTAGGAACTGAAAGAGGGCTGGAAAGAAATTTAGTGCCGCAAAACGGATATCCTATCAAATTTATTACTGTGACCGGGTTTAACAGAAAAAATTTGCTGAAGAATTTCAAAGTTTTAGCAAATCTTCGCAAAGGGCTAAAAGAGGCAAAAGCTATTCTGACCGAGTTCAAACCTGATATTGTAATAGGAACGGGTGGATATGTATGCGGTCCTGTGATCAAAATGGCAAAGAGTCTTAAGATAAAATCTTTCATTCATGAGCAAAATGCTTTACCGGGTTTGACCAATAAATTGCTCGAAAGGTATGTGGAAAAAATATTTGTGGGGTTTGAGGAAGCAAAGAAAAATTTTAAAATGCAACATAAGTTGATCATATCCGGCAATCCCGTAAGAAAAGATTTTTTTGATGTTGATAAAAAAGAATGCAGGGCAGAACTTAATATAGCTGATGACGAATTTGTGATATTATCTTTTGGCGGCAGTCAAGGTGCGACGAAGATCAACGAGATTTTGGTTGAAATGCTGGAACGATTTTCGGAGGTAGAAAAAGTAGTATTCTTTTTTGTAACAGGTACGGGAAATTATGATAAAATTTCTACTGAGGTTAAAGCGCGAGGTATAAAATTAAATGACAAAACGCAAATTATGCCGTATGTAGATAACATGCCAAAATACCTTGCAGCATCTGACATGGTGATAAGCAGAGCCGGTGCGCTTGCCGTAACCGAAATCATGGTATGTGGGAAACCTGCGATATTAATTCCGTCACCACATGTGGTGGGAAATCATCAATATTTTAACGCGAAAACTCTTGTAATAAAACAAACGGCAGTGCTTATTGAAGAAAAGAACCTTAATGCCGAAAGTTTTGCCGAGACAATTTGGCGGATGAAGGAAAGCAACGATGATTTAACAAAAATAGCGGAGCTTTATTGCAATGATTTGGCAGAAAATCCCGTTGATATAATTTATGATAATTTAGGTCTTAAGTAATGATGGTAGCAGAAACACAAGAAAAAAGAAAGAAAAAACGCAGAAGAAATCCGTTTGTGAGATTGTTAATCTTTGTGGCTCTAATTGCCGGTATTTATTTGTGGTTAACATCCTCTTTCTTTGAGGTGCAACAAGTTATAGTAGAAAATAACAGACATTATACGAGTGAACAAATTATCGACAGAGCAGGCTCGCCTATGTTGCAAAACGTGTTTACAGTAAGGGTTAACCAAATGCGTGATACATTGTTGGAAGACCCGTATATGCGAACTGTAAGGGTGCGGCGCGAGTTGCCTTCGACCATCATCATAACTGTTGATGAACGGATGGAAGCGGCAAAAGTTCCGTATGGGAATATATATATTGTAGTAGATAATTTCGGAATAGTCCTTCGTGAAACAAATGCAGAGTTGAACTTACCAAGGCTTCATGGGCTGACGATCAGAGTGATGGATGTGGGCAGACCTCTTGAAGTTGAGGAAATCGGCACTTTTTCGGACACTTTAAATATCCTTGAAACGATGAATCAAACAAATATGTTTTTTAAAACAATAGACATATCGGATGTGATCGTGCGAGTACACATCCATGATAATCTTATCTGTGTAGGAACGCCTGAAAACATCATTGCAAGTATGCTTAGCAGCGGGTTAAATCGAATTTTGCGTGAATTATATGCCGAAAATGTCGACAGAGGCATTATTTATATCGGCAGTGATGATTACATCGCATTCAGCGGAATGGTTGACTAGTTCGAAGGAGCAACTACTAAATATAGCGTAATTTCGTAAAAAAATCAAAAAAAAACACAAAAAAAACAAAAAGATAACATAAAAGTGGTGCATTATTTGGTCGCATGTGGTATGATGTTCATAGTATGTAATCAAAGGTGATTTACTTTAATAAGGGAGGGCATCTTTTAATGTTGCAATTTGAAATGAACGGCGAAGACGTAGCTCAAATCAAAGTCATTGGAATAGGTGGCGGCGGTTGCAATGCCGTAAATCGAATGATCGAGGCAGGACTTAAAGGCGTCAATTTTATGGCGATAAATACAGATAAACAAGCTCTAATGAAAACTTGTGCAGAAACAAAGCTTCAGATCGGAGAAAAACTGACAAGAGGTACAGGCGCAGGCGGAAATCCGGAAGTCGGTCAAAAGTCTGCTGAAGAAAGTATAGAGGATCTAAAGAAGTTTATTACCGGTGCGGATATGGTATTTATTACAGCCGGTATGGGTGGCGGTACAGGAACCGGAGCGGCTCCTATTATTGCTAAAGCCGCAAAAGATATGGGAATTCTCACCGTAGGTGTTGTGACGAAACCTTTTACCTTTGAGGGCAAAACAAAAAAAGAATATGCCGAAAGAGGCATAAAATATCTTAGAAAGTATGTGGATTCGCTTGTGGTTGTTCCTAATGACAGGTTGCTTCAAGTTGCAGAAAAAAGCACTTCGATGCTCGAAGCGTTTAGCATGGCAGATGAAGTTTTGAAACAAGGGGTTCAAGGAATTTCGGATCTTATCGTTGAAACAGGCATGATAAATTTAGATTTTGCTGATGTTAAAACGATTATGACTGACAGAGGTATGGCACATATGGGTGTCGGTAGCGGTAAAGGTGAGAAACGCGTTGAGCAAGCAGTTCAAGCGGCAATCGACAGTCCTTTACTCGAAACCAGCATAAATGGCGCGAAAGCGATACTTCTTAACATTACGGGCGGATATGATCTCGGCATGCTTGAAGTTAATGAAGCTGCTGATAAAATTCAAAGTGCGGCTGACAAGGATGTAATTTTGATTTTTGGTACATCAATAAAAGAAGAATTAAAAGACGAAATGATAATTACCGTAATTGCCACAGGATTTGATGATATAAGACCAAGCCACGCGGCGTCTGTCGGAATTACTTCCAGTTCGTTAAATTTAGAAGAAGAATCTAAAGCAATACAAGAGGCTGCCATTAATTTGGTGGAAAATGCGAGCTATAATTTTAACGAGGTTGAAGTTCAAACGGTAGAAGTTACTACTCATGAAGACGTCGAAGAATTGGTGTTTGAGGAACAACCAGCCACTGATGACGCTTCTGCCTTTACAATCCCGTCATTTTTACAACGAAAAAAATGATGAGGCTTGAAGTATAGATAAGAAGTTAGAGCCGGTAATAAACGCCCGGCTCTTTTGATACTGGAAGGGACAGAAAATGTGAAAGAAATAACCTCAAACGCAAATAAAAATTATAAATTGTGCGTACAATTGGCAACGCGAAAATATCGTGACAAATACGGATTGTATTTGATTGAAGGAAGCAAGTTAATTGAAGAAGCAATGTTATGTAATGTTGAAATAAAGGTATTGTTTTTGAGAGAAAATTACGAAAGTGATTACGGTGCGTTTGGGAATACCGATGGTGCGTCAGCTGCGGATGGGATTCCGGCTGCGGATGGTGCTTCAATTTTAGAAGTAAGTGTTTTGAAAAAAAATCTTTTCGATGTTATTGCGCAAACCGAAACAAGTCAAGGGATAATTGCGATAGTAGAAAAAAGAAAATACGGAGCTGAAGAATTTTTCGACAAGTGTAATTCAGGCAATATTCTTGTACTTGACAGATTACAAGACCCGGGAAACATAGGAACATTGATAAGAACTGCTGATGCAGCCGGATATAAAGGCGTGATATGCTTAAAAGGCACCGGTGATGTTTTTTCGCCAAAAGTGGTTAGGGCTGCAGCGGGTTCGCTCTTTCGAATGCCGATTTTGTTTGTTGATACGGCAGAGGAAGTTTTGGAACTTGTGAAAAGTCGCGGGAAAAAAATAGTCAGTACATGTTTTGATGCAGACGTTGATTATTTTGATGTTGATCTAAAAACTAATATCGCGCTTTTAATCGGCAATGAAGGTCAAGGACTGAGTGAAAGATTGATAACTGGCGCAGATGTGAAGGTTAAAATCCCAATGAGCCCATCAGTGGATTCGCTTAATGCTGCGGTGGCAGGTGGGATACTCATGTACGAGAGTTTGCGATGAAAATTGCTTTGGATGAAAGATATTAACTTTAGTAAATTCAAAGATTAAGGAGTGGCAACTTGTCTTTCTGCGCCGCATATAAAAAAGTAAAAATTTAATAATTTAATTAATATAAATCAGAAAAGAAAGGGTAGACGATGGAAAATCAGTTAAAAAAGATTTTACAGGAGGCAAAAGAGCAACTGAGTAAGGCCTCATCCATGCCGGAAATAGAAGAAGTAAGGATAAAAATGCTCGGCAAGAAAGGACAACTGACTGAAATTTTAAGGTCAATGGGGTCGCTTTCGCCTGAGGAAAGAAAAAGTTTAGGGCAGGCAGCTAACAGTGCAAGAGAAGAAATAGAAACTATGCTTGCAGAAAAGTTTGCAGGTGCGCAGGAAGTTGTTAAAAACGCAAGATTCAAACTTGAAAAAATAGATGTGACAGAGCCGGGAACGGCAGCTGTACTTGGTGTTAAACACCCAATCACGATTACAATAAATGAAATTTCAAAGGTATTCATGTCGATGGGATATTCTATTGCAGAAGGCCCTGAGATCGAAACGGTGTTTAATAATTTTGACGCGTTAAACGCACCGGATAATCATCCGTCAAGAGATTATACCGATACTTTTTATATAACTGAAAATACAATTTTAAGAACGCACACATCACCTGTTCAGGCTAGGACGTTGCAAAAACAGAATCCACCGATTAAAGTAATTTCGCCGGGAAGGTGTTTTAGACGTGATACACCGGATGCGACTCATTCGCCGATGTTTCATCAAGTTGAAGGACTTATTGTTGATGAAGGTATCACGATGGCAGACTTAAAAGGCACCCTTGACCATTTTGCAAAAGAGCTTTTTGGCGCTGATGTAAGAACAAAATTCAGACCTCACTACTTTCCTTTTACGGAGCCTAGTGCGGAAATGGATGTTTCTTGTTTCAAATGTGGCGGAAGCGGATGCCGAGTATGTAAAGGAAGTGGTTGGATAGAAATTCTTGGATGCGGTATGGTTCATCCTAACGTGCTTAAAGTAGGCGCTATTGATACCGAAAAGTATACAGGTTTTGCTTTTGGCATGGGGGTTGAGAGAATTGCAATGCTCAAGTATGGCGTTGATGATATAAGATTGTTTTATGAAAATGATATGAGGTTCATTAATCAGTTCAAATAATGCAGCTTGTTGCGGGACAAGCAAATTGAAAAAATTTGATGCGCAAATTAAATAATTATATGCTAAATAATTATATTACGCAGGATTTTTGCTTCATAGCGAGGCGTGAGAATGAACGAGGTGGACGCGTACACGCATAGTACGCAAGCGACGAGTGAATGAGC
>JGI20163J26743_11538181_pt1 | contig 15058 bp, 13 predicted proteins | sample TergutCu122P1_FD_26743 | JGI IMG/M metagenome (IMG submission 26743) | reverse complement strand
TTTTGACCATGCCTTCTTCAAAGCAACACTGTCCGAAAAGGGCAGCCTGCTGGTCTCCGGCGATTCCGGCGATTTTGATTTCCCCACCCAACATATCTGCGTCAGTGACTCCGTAAACATGGCTCGATGGTTTAACTTCAGGCAGCATACTGCGAGGTATGTTTAATTCCTTTAATATCTCATCGTCCCAGTCAAGAGTGTGAATGTTGTAGAGCAACGTTCTGGATGCGTTTGAGTAATCAGTGACATGAACCTTTCCTTTTGTAAGATTCCATACAAGCCACGTGTCCACTGTTCCGAAAAGCAAATCTCCGTTTTCTGCGGCTTTACGTGCGCCTTCCACGTTCTCAAGTATCCAACGAACTTTTGTGCCGGAGAAATACGCGTCAGCCACAAGCCCTGTTTTTTCCTTAATCTTTTTGTCAAACCCACTTGCCTTTAGTGTGTCGCAATACTCGGAAGTACGGCGGCACTGCCAAACAATCGCATTGTATACCGGTTTGCCTGTGTTTTTATCCCAGACAATCGTAGTCTCACGCTGATTGGTGATACCGATAGCTGCAATATCTCCTGCACCCACACCCAGTCGCGCCTTTGCTTCTGTTGCAACTGAAATCTGACTGGACCATATTTCCATCGGATCATGTTCTACCCAACCTGCCTGAGGGTATATCTGCGTAAACTCTTTTTGGGCTACGCTTTTAATGTTGCCCCCCTTGTCAAATAGGATACACCTGGAACTGGTGGTTCCCTGGTCAAACGCCATTAAATATTTTGACATAATTTTCCTCCTCGCTTATAATGTGACGGCGGTGGCAATCAGTCATCATTCATCCCCTTAAGATAATGACCGCCTCAGCCTTTCATATTGGAATACGTCAGGTGTTTTAGGGTCTGCAACCTCCTTTACATATATTTTGGATGAAAAAAGCACACAAGACGCAAAGAAAACGATACAACGAATATGCGGAAAGCTCACATATCCCTTTCGGCAACAATGTTTACGCCGGTTCCGAATATGTCCCGAATTATTACATCCCCCATTTTAACCGGGGAAGTCAGTACGATTTTATTTACTTCATTAACTACTTCAAGCTTATATTTATCAGGAATCGGCTTATCCGTCCTGACCGGAATAACACTGTGTATCCCACCTTTTATTTTGGCGGTTGTGCATATCATACGAAGCGGATTCGTCAATTCCTCCTGTGCATAAACGACTCCTTTTTCACAGATATTGCCTTCTACTTTCAGATCATCCGGCGTCCCTGTTACTTTAAGTCTGCATCCCACCGGACAAACAATACATATCAGGTTTTTTTCCATGTTCATTTTTCACCCCCTACAAGCGAAATTTCAATTTCTCCTTTAATGTCTGCAAAAAGTGATTTTTTGACACTTTGTTTAACCATTTCACCTGGAGTAAGGTTTTTCTTCTTAAAATCAGCAAGCACATTTCCGTTGTTTTTTACAACTATCCTTGCTTCATCATATACTTGTTCAACTCGCATGAAAAGGTCAAGTTTGTCAGGCATGTCAGAATACCGTATCCTGTGCGGAACACAGTAAGTAATTCCACCTGAGACAGTGACATTCAGACATTCCCCACCTTTTATCCCTTCTCTTACAAAACGTGCTGCACTGGCGCCTGCTCTTATGCTTTCCTCGGTTACAAAGTCCACCACATCGTGAACGTGTACAACATTGCCACAGGCAAAAATCCCTGACACAGATGTTTCCATGCTCTCATTTACAAAAGGACCACTCGTTCTTTTATCAATTTCAACCCCTGCCATCCTTGAAAGCTCATTTTCAGGAACAAGTCCGACGGACAGCAGCACAGTATCGCACTCATATTCTTTTTCCGTTCCCGGAATCACCTGTTTTCTTTCATCGGTCTGAGCTATGGTTACACTCTCAACTCTTTCCTTGCCGCTTATCTTAGTGATGTTGTGGTTAAGAAGAAGCGGAATACCGTAATGGTCGAGACACTGTACCACATTGCGAGTAAGTCCTTTTACCACGTTTCCTCGCGCCAATACGGCAATAACCTGCCCACCTTCCAAAACTATTCTTCTTGCCATTATCATCCCGATGTCTCCGGCACCCAGTACGATAGCTTTTTTGCCTACCATATATCCTTCAATGTTTATATAGCGCTGGGCGGTTCCGGCTGAAAAAACTCCTGAAGGCCTGTCTCCGGGTATTGCAAGAGCACCTCTTGTGTTCTCCCTGCATCCCATGGCAAGAACGATGGCTTGGGCTTTTATATCCAGAATTCCATTTTCGTTCATGGCTTTTATTTCTTTGTCAGCGGAAACGGAAATCACCATTGTGTTCAGTAGAATTTCAATGTTTCTTTCTTTTGCCATATCTATATAGCGCTGGGCGTATTCGGGCCCTGTCAGCTCTTCCTTAAAGATGTGTATCCCAAATCCATTATGTATGCACTGCTGCAGTATTCCTCCGGGTTCCACATCCCTTTCAATTATAAGGACTTTTTCTACACCTTGATTTTTTGCCTCAACTGCGGCGGACAGACCGGCAGGACCACCGCCGATGACAACGATGTCGTAATGCGTCATATCGTAAATCTCCTTACTATTTAGTTTTTCCCGTCAGTACGTACGACAGGTTTTTCTCAAGTACGATTTCCTCAAGAGGTCTTTGCAGCTCCCTTGCGAGTATTTGCTGTACTTTCGGACCACAAAAGCCGCTTTGACATCTGCCCATCCCGGCACGGCATCTGCGTTTAACGCCATCCATCGTTGTGGCTCCCGGTTTGCGTTTTATAGCATCCACTATGTCTCCTTCTGTGATGTTTTCGCATCTGCAGACGACTTTACCATAAAGAGGGTTCTCTTTAATTAAAGTAGCCTGCTCTTCTTCCGGCAGTTCAATGAGTAATTTTCTGTCCACAATCGGGTTAAAGTCTTTCTTATGATTAAGGGTAAGCCCTTTTTCGCTTAATATTGATATTACATAAAGCGCGATTGCAGGTGCGGCGGTAAGCCCCGGCGACTCAATACCTGCAACATCTATAAATCCGGGTGCACCGTCGGCTTCTTTAATTATAAAGTCACCTTTGTCCGCCGACGCCCTGAGTCCCGAAAAAGTCCGTATACTGTTTCTTGCCGATATACCGGGAACAAGACGGCGTACCCCTTCGCTTGCACGGTTCAACATTTCCTCTGTCGTTCCCACATCTTCCTTGTCCGAAATATTTTCATGAGTAGGTCCAAGCATTACATTGCCGTGTACAGTGGGTACAACAAGGATTCCTTTCCCGATTTTTGTGGGACATGGAAATATGGTTGACTTTATAATTTCCCCGTCCTTCTTGTCGAGCATAAAGTACTGCCCCCGTACAGGTGTGATTTTGAAAGCGGGCGGTGCAACCATATCATGAATTTTGTCAGCATACACTCCCGCAGCGTTTATGACATATGTGGCTCTTACCGATCTGTTTTTTGATGCTACAGTATAAACACCTTCTTCTTTTTTTATTGATTCAACCTCAAAGTTCAAAAAACAGTCCGCTCCGTTCATTACGGCGTTTTCAACAAGGGAAATCGTCAAAAGCATCGGATCAATTATGCCCGACGTTTCTGCATAAAGAGCTGCTTTTGCATCTTTGCTTATGGCCGGTTCCTTTGCATGAATTTCATCTTTTGAAAGAATCGACAGCCCCGGAATGTTGTTTTTTATTCCCTGCTCCTTCAGTTTTTCAATATGGGAAAGCTGCTCCTCATCAAAGGCCACTACAAGAGAGCCATTTCTTTTAAAGGGAACGCTAAGCTCTTCACATATGGTATCAAACATTTTGTTACCTTCAATGTTTAGTTTCTCCATCAGAGTGTTTTCTTTATTACTGTGGCCGGCATGTACTATCCCCGAATTGGCTTTGGAAGTACCGGCTGAAACATCATTTTCCCTCTCAAGTATAACGGTTTTAAGATCATATCTCGAAAGTTCTCTCGCGATTGACGCACCTATGACTCCTGCCCCGATTATCGCTACATCATACATATAGACTTTTCCTTTCTGATTTTAATATGCAAAACAGACAAATTGTACAGCTAAATGCTCACGGTTGTTGGATTTTGTTGTCTGTGTTTTGTATTTATATAATTTCAAGTTTTTTATTTTTTAAATATCTCGCTGCGTTTTTCCCCAGTCGTCTGTAATCACTTAAACTCTCGGAAAAAACGCGAAGTAAACTGCGTTCGTCTTTTAATTCAACACAGTGTATTTCAGCCTCACCGGCATATATGCTAACTGCTACCCCGGTTAAACTTCGATTTAGAAGTTGCGCAGCCATAGATGTCACATCTGAGATGTCTGAGATGTTTTTGAATTCAAACATCTCAGGCAGACATCCTTCTTCTTCTATTCCATAACAAACGTCAAGTGCAAGTGCGTAATCAACGTCAAGTGAATATCCAACCATGATAGTTGGTTTCTCCAAATATTTCATCTTCTCACTTTTCCTTTGCGGCACTGAGTAACAACCCGGTGGCAACTGCATTTCGAGTGCCTTCAGTTCCTCTGATGTTTCCTTTCCCTGCAGAAATACCTTTCCGTGATAATTCTTGCGTTAGCATTCCGGCGACTTCAAAATCCAAAAATGAACCGCCCACAAGAATAACATGCTCAATCTTACCGCAATCTAACTTATTTAAAGCTCTAAGCACATTTTGAACTAATACTTTTTGCTTTATATCACGCCGAATTCTTCTTATCTCCTCCATGGGATGCGCCGTACCTATTATCAGCATTTCTTTGTTTGGTGTGACGGCAACTGTTTGTCCATAAAATCTGGCGTCAAGTGGTTTTTCTAAAAACTTAACGTCCCCATTTTCATGTCTGATACGATATAGGCTTTCAATTTTGGCGAGAGGATACATTTTAACATGTTCCGCCGTCTCAAAATCATTAATCGAAAGTTCTGTATCAATCATCATTGTCACCATGTTTCCCGCACCTGCAAGATGAACGGTTTTTCGATTTCCGCAGATATCCATGTAAGCGGCATCAATCGAACCCGCTCCGGCGTCAACAACAACTGCAGGAAGCTTTGCACCCGGCGTTGTTAAAGCGCCAAGCAAAGCCATTTCGCCTTCCACACCATCTACTGTGACTTTTGCTCCTATCCGCTCCTCAACTAAGCTTGCTGATGCGCTCATAAAAGCTTTTTCCGAACGAACCATAGCGGCGATGGCAACACCGCTTTCCATAGAAAACTCGTTTGCCAACCCACCCTTGACACGCCTCGGCATCAACACATCTGCAGCAAACAAATCATTGATACGAATATCGGTACGACTGACCCCGGTTTCCGACGACATTTTTTCTCGAATTTGTTCTATCATACCCCCTATATTTGTTCCGTGCGCTCCTTTTATATCTGCAATTTCCCCAACTTTGTCAATTACGCCCATCACTTCAGATGCGCCTGCATCAAGGTTTACAAATTTTCTGAGCAACTCTCCAACAATTTCAATTTCTCCTGCGGGTATTACTCTTTCAGTTATATTACCGACAGGTGTCTTGATTACTACTGCCGAACGATTACCGACTAAAGCTTTGGCAATATGCTTACAATAATCCGTTTCTTCTGCAGACAAGTCAAAAAGTGTTGCTATGCCATAGGGATTAGAGAGCACGTCAATATAATATCCGACAGGGGCAACTTCAATAGCAGCCAACATATTCATCGGAATTTTTTCGATCAAAGCTACTTCGTCAACAATCGGAATGTTAAACCACAATCGATTGCTAATCAAAGTGCCTTCATCATTTTGTACAATTGCTCCTTTAATGGAATACTTTTTTTCATTCAGCTCGTTCAGATAATCTGCCGCTTTTTGAAAGCCCCACTCCGATGGAACCACAATCACATAGTCCACATTGTGGGAAAGTTCTTCGTCAATTTTAGCGGTAATTCCTTTTCCAATTCCCTCGCCACCCGGAGTGTCCGGATTGTGCCCAATCATGGTGGAGTCTGTAATAACAGTTTCCGTAATAGTATCTATTGCAAAATCACCAATTACAGGTGTTGCATGATTCAATACGACTCGCTGAATTTCTTGCATATTTAAGTCAGACTTATTTATTGCCGTATAAATAGCGTTTAGTATTCCATCCAAATTCGCCGGCGTACCTTTTGTGCCGGTAGTCCGACATGCGCTGCTTCCAAGAAAAGTGATGTTCCCGTCTTTTTCAAGAATGCCCACTACGGCTTCAGTTGTAGAGTTTCCAACATCAACACCGGCAAGCAACTCCATCACTAACCACCCGATTTGGGATGCGTTTTTAACATTCCCCTCTTCTTTAAGACGGCTGTGGACTCTTCTATTAGTTTGGCACAAAGTTCCGCATTATAGCGATTTCGCAACTCAGAGGCAATCTCCTTTAACTCCTCTTCCGTACAACGAAAAGGGCGAAGAGAATTATATATCTCAATAACACGATCTCCGTCGATATCGACCATTTCAGCAGCTCTCTCGAAATTTCGTGCCACATGAAAATTGCCAACCTGTTTTGCCACTTCTGCTTGATAAAGAAGGTTCTCTCTGCTTGTTCTGCAATCTTCTTGACTGATTTTTCCCGAATTTAAATTTTCCAACGTAATATCTGAAACATTAACTCCTCCCGGTGTGAAAATTATTTCCGGTCGCTTTTCTAAAAGCGGATAATCATCAATTCTTATATTTTTTTCCATCGTTATCTTCCTTTCACTACGCAGTTTTATCTTCAACAGAAAACACAAATTCCACCGGTGGTTTTTGGCTAATTATCTGCTGTTTATCATCGCAATGCAAAATTGCAGACTGTAGCAGAAAACGCCTGATTTCAGGGTCAATCAAAGCTTCAATCGGTACCGGTAATTCTCCCTTGGCATATTTTCCGGCAGACTTTCCGATTGCCCTAAATGTGGCTGCCGTATAGTGAGGCGCCTGGGAAAAAAGTTCAAGGTTAAGCAGTGGCGACATATCCTTTTGATGAATAACCGTAGTTCCTTTAGATTGGACTCCTATGCTTATTCCCGACCCACTCATCTTTGAACCTATGCTTGCCATAGCTCCCAAATCAGCGGTTTCATAACATTTCACAAACCTTGCCTTAATACCTTCTTCTTCTAAACCTGCAGCTATTTCTTGAAGTATAGTTGCGTGTTCAACAGAACTTACCGTTCGCTTTTGACTCTTTCCGAAGGATGGCGAAACCACAACAACAACTTCATCCTTTACCTGTCCTTGCGTAGCCGTTCCGATTTCTTCTATATTCAAAATATATTTGTCATTAAGTGCTCCGGCCTGTGCAATAAACTCACTTGCCTCGGCTACACGAGCGTTCGCTTTTATTTTGTTCCATCGCTCTCCGCCAAGACGATAACCTGTTCCCGGGCCGGTATAATCATTTTTATTGTTGATTTCACTGAGCACTCGGAAATTTTCATCAAATATAGCCGATGTATGGAGATAGTCACCTGCAACTCGTTGGCTTGTTAGTTTTACAATAGCGGAAGCCACATCGGTAAAACCATGTTTGTCTAAGGCCGCAGCGATATCCATTCCTGTAATTTTTTTATCCAACACTACAGCGGCGCTGCGAATATCATTTTGAGAATTCCTGACAGGCATATCATCACAACAATAAGCATAAACCGCCGCTTCAACTTCCTCGTCAGTAATTTCCGCAAAACCCAGTTCTGCAAATACGGCTTGCATCGCTTTTGCCGCCTTGCGACGAACATTAATAATTTCAACCTGGTCTGCAGGAACCAAACCGCCGTCAACCATCATATCTCGCTGAATCATATAATAATCATCATAATCATCGCAATCCGAATTTGAACCGGCAAAAGAGTTGTCTTTATTCGGTATAGCACCAAAACCCGACGCTATAAAGTCAGTTCCCGGCAACATTTGTGTTAAAAACTTAGCGGCTTTGCGCATGTCAGAGTTTGTAAACCATGCGTCATTTCCGGAAGCGACTTCCAATCCCAACATGGAAGCTATCAAGTTTTCTAAAGCAACCATCTTAAGTCCACCCGGCAATGCAGAAGAAATGCCTATTCCGTCTATTGAACCGTTTTGAGTTCCTTGCATTCCTGCCGCTTTTGTGACCCATATACACCTGGTTTCAAGATAGAGCAGTGACTTTGATTCGGCATCACCCATGAGAACCTCAGATCCACAACCTGAAGTGGAACGCATTTTAAGACCTCGAGATGCGTATGCCGAAGCGAGAAATGCCTTTGACCACGGTGTATCGTCACCGTCGGTAAACACGCCTTCCGTACCATAAACAGAAATAGTTTCGGCATAAGACGTTAAACCTTGCATACCAAGTTGCAACTCAAGGGCTTCTTCCATTGCACATTGCGTCAAGACTCCGGGGCGTCCGGCTTGACTGCCTACCAGTAGTGCAATAGCATTAAACGGTGCATACCGTGCGACAATGCAAGTTGTCTCAATTTCAGCAAAACCTCTGAGTGCAGCTTCGGCAGCATCCGCCGCCATAAGCACAGGATTGTCTCTCAAATTTGTGGCATGCGCTTGCGTTGCCGGTCGTTTACGGGCGCGCATTTTCATCTGAGTCATCATGATTTCCACAATATTTAATTGCGCAACAATTTCTGACAATTTTGCGGGAGTCAAACCAACTGATAGTTTAAGGATTTCTTCTCTTGATACATTGATATCCACAAGCATTCTTGCGTATTTTTCTGAAGGGATGCTCATAGCAGTTTCCGCTATAGAAGTGTCTATTCCGTAATCCGCAATAAAATAATCTAACGAGTCAAAATCTTCCCGTTTTTTTCCGTCCATTTCAACTATGCGGTTATCGGAAATTCGAATAGAGGGAACGGGGTCAAACGCGGAGGCAGTTGTCTCTAGCCCAACTTCAGGCCAGGTTTCTGCTATTACATCTAAGTTTATGTTCTTTTTTTCTAAAACATCATACCGTTTTGTAGTTTTCATCTTCGTTCCTTTCTGTAAATATTACATTGTAGCTAATTGCAAAAACTTTTTCGGCTGTATGCTATGCCGAATAAACACCATAAATTGTCGACTCATCCAAAACTTTACCCCTTATCTCCTTTAAGAGCTCATTGTAGTAAAATCCCGGCTTAAGATTAAGCATATCGCTTAGTGCATATATTGTAATTTCATATTCATGATCGTACACCATCGGTGCCGGTCCGCCATATCTGTTGCATACGTCGTCAAGTTTATCGTACTGTGTTGCCCAAGTGTTTTTTCCTTGCAAGAGATCTTTGTTTTGCCTGCCGGCATCCTCTTCAAGGGATGTTACCTCTACGGGTATATTTGCTACCAACCAATGAACCCAAGAAAATCCTTCTTCAGGAATGTTGTCATTATCCAGAAACACAATAGCGAAGGATTTCGTTTCCGGCGGATAATTTCCCCAAGTAAGCGGAAAAGATATCTGAGGAACGTCTTTTAAAACTTCTGATGATCGCTTGCCGTATTTATCTGCGATTTTTCCATTTTTAATAGCTTCACTTTGAATAAAAAAACTCACTTCATCACCCCCTTCGGTGCATTAAACTTACTAATAAAGTCCGTTGTTTTTCCAGAATATCACAGAGCGTTTGATTAATCAATGCGTTTTTGAAAAATTCGAAAAACAAACCATGTTAAAAAATTCAATCCACAAAAAACGCCGCCCAAATGCTTATTTTTCAGCATGTGAACGGCGCAAACTTTTTCTAATTTTTGCTACCAACAAAAACTATTGCATAACGATATACGCAATATACGCAACGTAAGTTAATAAGAGAAAAACCGCTTGATATCGTTTAAAGCTACCTGTCAGTGAAAATACCCACACCATCATAGCCGCAAACACCATAAACATGATATCAATAAGGTTAAATGCCGTGGTTACAACGTCTCCCAACAGAGCAATTGGTAAACCCAACACTATGCAAGTATTAAAAATATTGCTGCCGACTATGTTTCCTATTGCAATGTCATTTTCGCCTTTTTTTGCAGCGATTACGGTGGTTACCAGTTCCGGCAACGATGTTCCGATTGAAACTACAGTTACAGCTATGATTTTTTGACTAATACCGATGCTGCGTGCAAATTCAGACACATTGTCAACAACCAAAGTGCTTCCAATAATAATTCCCACAAGCCCTAGCACTGTCATTACTATAGATTTTAACACCTTATATTTTGGTTCAACTTGAATTCCGTTTTCATTTTCTTTGTTTGCCAAAAGTGTAATGAGATAATACACAAACACAAAAAACAACAGCAACAACATGATGCCGTCATTTCTTGATAGTACGTTTTGTTTTGAAAAATCAAGTAAATTGTCTAGAAGTAATACCGAAAGACCTAGTGTGATCAACACCAAAATAGGCATATCTTTTTTCACGACACTACGCTCAACTTTGAATGGGTTAATCAAAAGTGCAAGACCTAATATAACCAGTAAGTTAGTAATATTGCTGCCGATTACATTGCCAAGCATCATATCTGTATTTCCCGCAAGATGTGCATTAAAAGATATTGCAAGTTCCGGTGCCGATGTGCCAAAAGCGACAATCGTCAAACCTACTACAGCCGTGGAAATTTTAAAATTTCTCGCAAGCGATGCCGCACCATCTACAAAAAACTCTGCGAATTTTATCAAAACAACAAAGCCAACAACAGACAACACCACATATAACCAAACCTCTTGAAAAATATTTGCAAGAAAGTCTAAACCTTGCATGTTCCTCTCCTCTACGCAATATGTCCTCGTCAATTTGTAACACGAGGACATATTGTATTATACTATATCATACTAATTTTTACTATACTGAATTAGTGTTAACTTACTGTAACTTACCACAACTTACCTGTTAACTATACCGACACTTCTATAGCTTGTATCGAATGAATTAAAGATAATCGTTCTGCATCATGTTGCTTACCAAAACGCTTTACAACTCTTTGTATTATCATCTCCCCATTTTCATAAGTTGCAAGTGGTAGCAGTAAAATAAATTGGCATACACTATATTGCGCAAAGATGTCCCCATGTCTTAAAGTTTTGTTTATGCTTTCGCGCAACCTATCCATATGCTTATTAAGCTGCTTAACTTTTGGCACACCACCTTCTACGTCCACAAGTGTCAAAAGCGCCAAATACACGCTTTCACCTGTCCGGGTCGACATTCTGACTTCCATTCGGTAAAAATCTTTGAATATTTCATACTCACAGAAGAATGGTCCTTTGCTCGGTTCTTCCTCCTTGAGGTTTTCCTTTATTATGCTGATATCCATTTCAACTTCTTTGCTAGTTGGTTTCAATATTTCCCGATAGAGCTTCATTGTTTCTTTCGACGGAGTAACGCCAAATTCACGATAAAACAACGTTGTCATTTGTCTGTATTCTACAAGCGCCAAAGTGGAGTTCCCCGTGTTTATAAGTGCCAAAATTTTATTGTAGTACAGCTCTTCATCAAAAGTTGCTATCTTCAAAGCCTTCTCGCAAATCTCTACAATTTGCTGCCAATCATGATTTTTCTTTAAGATGGCAATGGACTTATGTACAGCATCACAAAATAAGTTGTGATAATAAATATTTAACTGCACCACCCAAGGTTTAAGCGCTGACTTCTGTAAAAAATCACCTTCATAGATTTCTATCGCATTTAAATAATTTTCTAACTTTTCTTCTTCCGTTCCCGCCAAAGATGCATTTTGACAAAACTTCTCAAATTCCTCCACATCTATCACACACTTAATGTTCGTGTTCCATGCATACGCCCCACGCCTTTGAATTATCAACGTATTCGTATTTTCATATTCAAGGGATTCCAGTTCAGCCCTGATTCTGTGCATTAATGTTTTTAGTGCATTTGCAGGATTACCGCTCTTGCCTTCAGGGTACACTAAACCGAGCATCTCCGATTGTGAAATATCTCTGTTGCGAAATGTAATAAGATACTCCATAATTTGCCAGAATTTTTTTGAACGAATACTTTGGTCATTAATGGTTTTTCCTTTGTACGTCAAAGAAACACTTCCAAGCATATTAATATACAACGTCTCGGAATTGGAGGTTGCTTTGTCAAGCTCATTGTTTTGAATTGTCATTTTTCGATACCTTCCTTGTAAACATACTTTTATTTTAACCTACTCTCCTATGTGTGTGAGCTCAACCCTTATCCTTTTGTTTCATCTTCTATACCTATATGTGGTTTTTGTAACCAATTTTGTAACCGATTTGAGCATTATTTCACATTTAAATTAAAAAGTCTATACTCGTAATAATATTGTAAAAATTTTGCTATACATTTGCGACATTTCAGGGAAAAATTTGTTGGAAATTTGTTGGAGATCTGTTGAAAATGCAAAACTTAATATTACAATTCCACGTGTTGCTTGATTAAGTTTTTTTAATCATATATAATACAGATGTATCCAAATAAATAACATTGTAGCTGTAGTCGTAATTTTCGGGGGTAAAGATTATGAGAAAGAAAATATTATCAATATTGCTTGTTATCTTTGTTTTTATCACAGGACTTTTCACAGCTTGCGGAAATAATGCGCAAGGGGGCAATGACACAAACAATGTACTACCTGCAGACGAGCATGAGGAGTATGAAGGATATGACGAAACCGTTGTAACTCTTTATGATGTTTCAGTACCTCTTGCAAATGTTCCTGCACCTGCGCCTGCAATATCAACAGTTCTAATGCCTGTTGCATCCGGAACTGAGGTGCGTAGAAATTCAAGAGCCGAAGTTGACATATCAAACCGAAAAGATGGATATATCATGATAAGGTATACAGGTCGCGGCGGCGCACGTACAATGACTATAATAACAGGGCCAAGCGGTGTCCAATATGTTTATCATCTCAGAAACGATGGACAATGGGAAGTGTTTCCTCTTTCAGACGGAAATGGATCATATACCGTCGGTATTTTCAGAAACATTAGTGGAAATCAATTTTCTACAGAATTTTCAACCACCTTCAACGTTACTCTCACAGATAAGTTTGCTCCATTTTTACGGCCAAACCAGTACGTAAATTTTTCACCTGACACTATTGCTGTCAAAGAAGCTGCCGTTTTAGTGCAAGGCAAAACCGATGTCTTTGAAAAAGTCAAAACGATTTATAATTTCGTTGTGGCTAATTTTTCCTATGACAGACAACTTGCAGCTTCCGTGCAAAGTGGTTATCTGCCCGATCTTGACAAAGTTTGGAACGCTCGAAAAGGAATTTGCTTTGATTTTGCAGCACTTACAACAGCAATGCTTCGCAGCCAGGGAATCCCTACACAACTGGTGGTGGGATATGTTGGCGAAGTTTATCATGCATGGATAAATGTTTGGTCAGAAGGTGAAGGCTGGGTTACTGCAACGATCTTCTTCGACGGCGAATCCTGGAATCTGATGGATCCAACCTTTGCTGCAGGCGCTTCCTCACCTGAACGTTTGGCTCGCTATATTGGAGATGGTTCCAGATATGCTGCTAAGTTTTTGTATTAACACAAAAATTTGGGGAAAAAATTATGAAAAAAAAGACACTTAGCGCCCTATATTTATCAACCTTTTGTTTGGAAGTTTCTCTTTTCTTGCGTGCCGGAATTTCCGTAAGCGACGGCATTTATATGTTAAAAGAAGACAATGACGATAAGTCTTCACAAAAACTGCTCGACAATCTGTTTGAAGAAGTGGAAAATGGTAACGCTTTTTCTAAAGCACTTACAGAGTCGGGAGTTTTTCCTGCTTACATGTTGGAAATGGTTTTTCTTGCCGAAAATACCGGGAAACTTGAAAACACGATGCGAAGTCTTTCGGATTATTATGCAAGACAAGCTCGTCTTGCTACAAGCATAAAAAACGCCGTGTTTTATCCGGTCATTCTTATTACAATTATGATGATTGTAATTGCCGTCATCTTAACGCAAGTTCTTCCTATTTTTAATAATGTATTTAGCCAAATGGGCGCACAAATGTCACCTTTTGCACTTGCAATTATGGAATTCGGTCAAGCTCTTTCTGCCGCATCAACCATTATTTTTGCCGTGCTCGGAATAATTATATTTTTGCTTGTTCTGTCTTATGCCATACCTTCTGTACGTATAACAATTGTCACTTTTTTGAAAAACGCTTTTGGTGACTTGGGCATTTTCAAACGGATTTCTGCCGCAAGGTTTGCATTTGCAATGGCCGTTGCAATAGAGAGCGGCATAGATACCGACGAGTCTATCACTATGGCGACAAAAGTAGCAGGTGGAGATGCCAGGCTGATGTTAAGAGCAGAAAAATGTAGAGAGCTTCTTTCACAAGGGGTAAAGCTTGGTGACGCTCTTACAGAATCAGCAATTTTTTCGTCGAAGCATAACAAATTGCTCTCCCTGGCTCAAAAAACAGGCACCCTTCCAGAAGTAATGCACGTGATTGCCGAAAGAAGCGAGGAGGCAGTCAGCGATGAAATTGACTCTATAATTGCTAAAGTGGAGCCAACTCTCGTCATTTTGACATCTGCTATTGTTGGCGTAATACTTTTATCTGTGATGTTACCACTTGTAAGCATTATGTCCACTATCGGGTAAAGGCAACATTCCTTCACATTTGAAAAGATGATTGCTCCAAAATATACCATTTTCTCAGTCGGGTTCGGGGCAAGTGATGAAATGAGAGGCTAGTAATGAACAAAATAAAGTACAAAACATCAATTGGAATAAAAGTATTATCTTATGTTGGTTTTCTGGCTATTTTTTGCTTTGTCTTGTTTTTTGTGCTTACAGGGATTCAAGAAACGCGTACCACGTCGGATGCTGAAGCAAAACGTCTTGCTGAGGATAGTATACGCCGTGCTGTAATTTCCGCTTACGCTTCGGAGGGAAAATACCCGGCGAGTTTTGAGTATATACAAAAATATTACGGAGTACAAATTGATTCGCACCGATTTTTTGTTCATTACAGCATATTTGCCTCTAATATTATGCCTAATTTTGCCGTAATGCCAATTGATTGAAAAACAAATTTTTCGTAGGAAGGTTGAGGTTT
>JGI20163J26743_11538182_pt1 | contig 15064 bp, 13 predicted proteins | sample TergutCu122P1_FD_26743 | JGI IMG/M metagenome (IMG submission 26743) | reverse complement strand
TATTGTTTTTACGATAGACGGACAAATGGTTTATGTCTATGACATCCAAGACTGCCGACAGGATTCCGATAAAAGCCTTATATAGCAAAGAAAAACTGATGAAAGTAAGTGTAATTTACCCCCATCAGTTTGTTTTATTTCACCGAAAACGCCGTTGTGTTAGTATACCATTATCTATCCCATGAAATTACTTCCTACATCGACCTTTTGAGTCAATTCCTATCATAAAATTTTAAAATTTCACTAACCTGCCTCTCCTACAGCCAACAGTGACACCCTTGCGATAAATATCCCGTTTTTATACTCAGTACAGTAATCACCATCATACCGTGCTGCAAGCTCCGATAAAATACGGGTTCCATAACCACGGTCGGGAGCGGGCTTTGACTGTGGTTCCTCTGATGTATTAACAACCTGAATAAACAAATAATCTCCATCAACCTTGGTATTTAATTGTATCTTCGGTTTGCCCTGTATCTTCTGCCTGCAAGCGTTGATGGCATTATCAAGCAAATTCCCGAAGATACTGCACAAGTGTATTTGCTCAACAGCAAGGGAATTAGGTAAGTTCAGTTCCACCGTAAAATCAATTCCCACCTCTGCACAAAGTTTTGCCTTTTCCGTCAAAATTCCATTGATAATCGGGATGGCACAATATGGGTTTTCATTTGTTTTGGAAATTTCTGCTGCCAAGGTTTTAACCATATCCTCAGCCAATTCCTCTTGCCCTTGCCGAATCAGTTGACCAATAGACGCAAGTTGATTGTTGAAATCATGACGAATTTTTGCAAATTCCTCCCGCTTCTGCTCTAATTCACGATAATGGGACTGTTCCAGCTCCATTACATGACGGGTTTCCCGTAACTCTTCTTCTAATGCAGCCTTTTTCTCAAGTGATATGATATAGACTAATAGAACCAGACTGGCAATTAAACTTATAAAAATACCCAGTAACCAAAAAGCTGGTAAAAAAAGCAGTTCTCCTAACAAAAACATCAACTGACCAATTGGAAAAATGAAAATCAACAGAAAAAACGGTTTGAATTTTCGTGCGGTAATCATTCGCCATAAAACAACAGCGACAGATCCAAATAGAATATATAGGGCTAAAAACAAAGCACCATGTATCCACATCAATACTGTATACGTCTGAGAAATATGCATCAGACATTTTCCAAAGCTTATTTCACCTACACCTACACCATCGTTAATAATAAATATTAACATCTCACTTGTCATTTCACATAAAAATATCAAAACTATAAAAAATATGAAAACCACATAACGTTTCCATATTTCCCCTTCGTAAAATAAAATGGGCAGAATAAGTACAGTAATAATTGCAAATAGATTTATAAGCAAAAAAATAGGTGTACCTACCTCAATTTGAAGTAGGTATTGTATAAGTGAATATAATGTTAAGCCTAAAGAAATAGCTATGACTTTCCATATATTTAGTTTGTTTGGCAAAATTTGTGTTGTAAAGATTAGGAAAGTTGCCCACACTACTCCTATAAAAAAAAGAAAGTAAATCATTAGCCTCTACTCGTATCTTCATAAAATTTCTGTCCCATATAACTAAAATAGGCATCTTTCATTGAGGCGTATCTGGCACGACTCATAGGGACACAATAACCGTTTTTCAAAAAAACACAGTTAGATTGAATACGGCGTACTAGATTCATGTTTACGACAAAACTTCTATGACATTGATAAAACCCTACAGGCAGGGAGTGTAATATATTTTCAAGTTGCTCATAAGCTTTTATAGTTTCCTTGTTAGTATTTACCAGGATAGTGTGTCCTTGACTTTGGATAAAGTTTATTTCTTGCAGAGGAATGGAAATGAGCGTACCTTTTTGTTTGAGCACAAGTGAGGTCTGTTTTTGAAAATCTAGCTCATCTGCTACCTTTCTCAGATTCTTTCGCAAAAGTTCGATATCTACGGGTTTTGCCAAATAACCACTCAGGTTGGCACTATACAGAAAGATCTGCTGAGAAAATTGCCCCAAATGTCCTGTTACATAAATAATTTTAGTTCTCGGACATAATTTATACAATTCTGAGGCCACATCTATACCAATACTCTTTTCATCCCATTCAATATCCATAAGTACAACATCATAGCACTTACCCTGATCTACCGAGAATAAAAATTTATTCAAGTTGGAAAACAAAAATATATTTTTTACCATAGGAAGGCTTTTAAGCTGTTTTTCAATGGTTTGAAGAAACAACTCATTATCATCACAAACTACAACCTCCATTTTGCTCACCTCTCATTGTTCTTTAATCTAGATTAATAAAACAAAAATAAACCTAAAACTAAACACCCTAAAAATGTGATGAAGTAATAAAGAATGCTGCTAAAAATGCCAACACAAACACCAAAATTAACGCAATTACCATTTTCATGTAATTTATCTCCTGTGTCACTTTGTTTTGCTTGATTCTGGATATTAACTTCATTAAATCTTACCTTTATAACTATTATATAAGCAATTTTTTTAATACTCAATGTGTGCAAACTAGTGTGGCGAAAATATTTCATAATATTGCCACACTTCGCTAATTTGCAATAAACAATTAAAATCAAAATCCCTCAACTCTCTGTGTTTTCTAGAACTAAGGCCTGTTTTTGCTTATATTATAGAAACACTGCCGGGAATTTTCGCAATATTTAACAATAACACTTGACAATACAGGTGTAATATTGTTATAACAAGATTACACCATTATAAAAATTGCATCTTAGCACTGTCGCAAGAATACGGTAGCATTCTTGAACTAACAAATATCCCTCTTGGAGGTAAAAATCATGTCCCTTTTTAGTATCGAATTGCGTAAACTAATTGAAGAACACAAGGTTGTCATCAAACACCTTGCTTATATATCCAAAATTGACCGTACCACTTTGCAACATATCTTAAGTGGTAAACGTATACCAAACAAAGAGCAGCTGGCCTGTTTGCTACAAGCCTTACCTATATCTCCTAATGAAAAAAACCACTTACTGCAAACTTATGAAAAAAATAAAATCGGAGAAAACTTATTTCATCAACGGCAAAAAATCAAAGAAATCATTGAAAGCATTGCTGTTGTTTCCTTTATGAAGTCAGATAGCCATATTTCTTCGAAGCAAAGTGTTACCTCCATATCCTTAAATAATTTAGCTAACGAAGAATGTTTAAAAGGCACACTGGCTATCAATAATGCTTTGTTGCGCATAATCCAACAAGAGGATGATACTGTCACTTTTTTCATGCCTCCTAAGTTTTCTTTTTTTTATGATACTCTATTAACACGATACATCGAAAGCCCTACTCTTTCCACAACAGGGATATTATCCTTATCCAACATTAAAAACAAGACTATTGTAAATTTAGAATACCTAAAAGCTTTCATTCCATTTTTCAGTTCCGAGAAAACATCTTTTCAAGCATATTATATATATAGCAACTATTTGCCTCATGATATATCAGTAATGCCTTTTCCTTATTTTATCCTGACAAGCCGTTATTTACTTGCTTTGTCTTCCAATCTGGACTGTGCATTTCTTACAAAGTCAGAGCCAATTATGGAAGCATATCAGAAAATATGCCAAGACTTTTTGGATGTAGCACACCCGTTGTATGCAACCCTATCTTTACAAGAACTGCTGGAAGTATATACTGCTTGTTGGGGAAAAAATAAATTACCCTTATCCTTCATTGAAGGCCAACCGTGTTTTTCTTGTTATCTTACTAAAGAAATGGCTGCAAAGTATACAGATCCAAGCGCTACAGAAGAGGTAATGTTAATAGAAAATGCTATTGAGTATTTTTATTCGCTCCGGGAAACATCTGAAATCTCCGGCATATTCACAAAAGAAGGACTGCAATATTTTGTAGATACAGGAGTTATCGTAATATGTCCGCCTCAAATCATGAAACCTCTGGATATTGCAGACAGAATAAAATTCTTAAAACTTATGCTGCAAGATATAAAAGAAGACACATTCAAACATAGATTAGCCAATACTGCTAAATTTTCAATCCCGCACTATTCCGTAAGCATTGGTATTCGTGATGAAACCCTGTTCGTTTCGTGTTTTCATTATGCCACACCTAATGTAAAAACCATCTGTCTAACGGAAAAATTTATCATTGATGCCTTTACAGATTTTTTTGAATATCTTCCCGGCACAAATTTTATTTACTCTAAAGAGGAGACTATGGATTTTATAGAAATGACTTTGAGGAAAATAGAAAATGAAGGATCCGGCCTTTAGAGGCAAAAATCCTTCATTCATTAAAATTCAAGATGTCACAATATCTTAACTTTTTTGTTCAATTTTTGACCAACTATCACGTAAAGAAACTATTCTATTAAAAATTAATTTTTCAGCTGTGGAATCTTTGTCTGCACAGAAATAACCTTGTCTTAGAAATTGATATTTATCCCCGGGTTTGGCTTCTTTTAAACTGGGTTCTATAAAGCATTTGGGTAATTTTTCCAAAGAATCAAGGTTTAAGCTTTGAATAAAGTCTTTCTTTTCTTCCTCTTCGCCTTTATTATCATCTGCAATAAGGTAACCATAAAGACGTACTTCTGCCTTTAAAGCATGTTCCGCAGATACCCAATGCAAAGTTCCTTTGACTTTTTTGCCACTTGTATCTTCTCCGCTTTTTGAGTTAGGGTCATAAGTACAGTGAAGCTCAATAATTTCTCCGCTTTCATCCTTAATAACATCTTCACACTTAATAATATAGGCATGTTTTAACCTTACCTCTTGCCCCGGAGCAAGGCGAAAATATTTTTTTGGGGGATCTTCTCTAAAATCATCTTGTTCAATGTATATCACATTAGAAAACGGGATTTTTCTTGAACCCATTTCCGGGTTTTCCGGATTAATCTCAGCATTAAGTTCTTCCATTTTTCCCTGTGGATAATTTGTAATAACTACCTTTAAAGGCTTAAGAACCGCCATTGCTCTTGATGCTTTATAGTTTAAATCTTCTCTAATACAATGCTCCAGCATTGCTACATCAACCATGCTATTACCTTTTGCAACACCAATACGGTCACAAAAATCTCTAATGGATTCAGGTGTATATCCTCTTCTCCTTAATCCGGAAATAGTAGGCATTCTGGGATCATCCCATCCCTCTACATAACCTTCCTCTACCAACTGTCTCAAATAACGCTTGCTCATAATGGTATTAGTAAGATTTAACCTTGCAAATTCAATCTGCTGAGGACGGCTTTTAAAATACTCGCAACCTTCCAGAGAATTCAAAATCCAATCATACAAAGGTCTGTGATCTTCAAATTCTAATGTGCAGATAGAATGGGTTATACCTTCGATAGCATCAGACAAAGGATGGGCATAATCATACATTGGATAAATGCACCACTTATCCCCTGTTCTGTGATGGGTAAACCTTAATATTCTATATAATACAGGATCTCGCATGTTCAGGTTGGGTGATGCCATATCAATCTTGGCTCGCAACACCCTAGAGCCATCTGCAAACTCTCCTGCCCTCATGGCTTTAAAAAGCTCTAGATTTTCTTGAACTGCCCTGTCACGATAGGGGCTGTTTTTTCCGGGTTGGGTAAGGGTACCACGGTATTCCCTAATTTCTTCCCCATTCAAATCACAAACAAAAGCCTTTTCGTCTTCAATAAGCCGAATTGCACATTGATAAATCTCTTCAAAATAGTCTGAGGCATAAAACATCCTGTCTTCCCAATCAAATCCCAGCCATTTTACATCCTCAATAATGGAGTCAACAAATTCTATATCCTCTTTACTGGGATTTGTATCGTCAAACCTTAAATTACATTTTCCTTTATTATTAGCTGCAATTCCAAAGTTTAGACATATGGATTTAGCATGTCCTATATGTAAATATCCATTTGGCTCAGGTGGAAATCTGGTATGAACACCTCCGCCATATTTATTGGTCTCTATGTCCTCATTTATGATATTTTGAATAAAGTTAGATGACATCTCTTAATCTCCTCCTTAAGATTTTGTAGCATTATTCAAGAATGCCTTCGCTTTCTTGCAACTTATCCACATCTATTCCAACCATTTTCATTAAATATATTGCATTTCTGGTAGTTGATACTCCGGGACGAAGGGTATAGTCAAAGAAGATTTCTCCATCTTGGTAATGCTCCCGGAAGTTAAAGTTTTTAATACCCAGAGCTTCCTCCTGTTCCAGGTGACCTAAGTCAAGATCATGGGTGGAAACCAAACCAAAGGCTCCTTCTCCACTAAGCTTCTTTAAGAGAATTTTGGCACCGGTATTTCTGTCTATTGAGTTTGTGCCCTTAAAAATTTCATCAAGTAATACTAAAATTTGGGTGCCATCCTTTTTCGCCCTTTCTGCTGCTTTTACAATATTGGAAACTCTTAAAAGCTCCGCATAAAAGGAAGATAAATTCTTTTCAAGATTGTCTTTTGTTCTCATACTGGTATGAATCTCCATAAAGGAGTATCGGAAAGCTTCTGCACAAACAGGAGCCCCCGCGTAAGCTAATACCAGATTAATACCAACACTCCTTAATAAGGTAGTTTTCCCTGACATATTGGAACCTGTAATTATCAAAAGAGATTGAGCTTTTTCAATCGCTAAATCATTACATACCCTTCCCTCGGTTATCAAGGGATGCCCCATTTCTTTGACCCATAAACCGGGCTGATCTTCTACAATAGTAGGAAATACCCATTGAGGATTATCATGCCTGATATTAGATAAACCGGACAAGGCTTCTGCTTCCGCTAACATCTTAAACCACTGACGTAGGCTTGCTCCTGAATCGCGTTTCCATCTCTCCAGTTTTATAAGGTTTTGATAATCTCCCAGTATTAGAATATTAATCACCATATAAAATAGATTGTTTCTGTTGTTAATTGCATCAACGATTCCTTCCAGACGCATAATTTGTGAATGAGCATCCTTATTATTATTCTTGATACCTTTTTGGAGATTTTGCAGGTGTTCTGTTTTAAATATCTCATTTTCAAAAGTACTAAAAAGTTTAGTATAAACCCTTAAATTTCCTCTATACTTATAAGCCAATTCAAAAACCTCTGCCCGCTCCTTACCTCGATACCAGAGCAAAAGAATATGTATAATAACAGCAACTAAAGGGATATAAACGGAAATCACATCAAAAGCACTTAATGCAACTAAAGATATCGTTATAAAGGGAAGTATTTTAAACCCTGCAATAATATAATTTTTTAAATAAAAATCATTACCGGATTCTGCCCAGGCACATAAATCTTCCGGATCATGCATTTTTCCTGAAGCCATTAAGCCTTCAGCAAAAAATTTCTGTCTCCAGTCTAATTTGGCTGCAAGTTCCTCAAGTGCCTTCTGCCTGGAATATATCTGCTCTTTATCGTTAATTGGGTTTGCCAAGATTTCTGCCAGCCTTTGTCTACCCCAAAAGGTAATTGCAAAGTTAGTCCATTGAAATAAAGAACCTTGACCAAAAATATCTATATCTTGGCTGTAGTTATGTTCATCATCAACAAACTCTTCACCCTTATCTTCAAATTCTGTCCATTTCCCCCGCAAACGCTCTATTGCTCTTTCATTTACTAAAGCCATTGTAGTATAAAACTCATACTTATATTTGGCATCTTGATGCTTTTTAATTAAATACAAAAATAAAATTACTGTAACAGCAAAAACTGCTGCTGCTAAATAATAGTTTTGTATCCAATATAAATACCCTGCAAATCCTGCTCCGGCAATAAAGACCAAAAGTCTTGTATGACTAATAGAATTTACAGTTTTTCGTTGAGTTCTGGCCTGTTCTGTATATTTATCTCTTCTGTTAACATATAGTTCTTTAAATTCCAAGTATTTATCCTCCGGGTTCTTAAATCTTACCATAAATTAATTATAAACTAATTATGAATATAAATAAAACTATGTTATACTAATCTGTGATAAAAACATTATAAATTTACTAGGAGGTTTCTAATGTTTAGCAGCTTGGAAGAGGTAAAAAAATACTGCAGTGAAAATAACATCAAAATGATTGACTTCAAGATGATTGATTTGTTTGGCCGCTGGCGTCACCTTACTATACCGGTAACTAGGTTTAACGAGGAAACTATAAGCAGCGGAATTGGCTTTGATGCCTCAAATTATACTTTTGCTCCGGTAGAAAAAAGCGATATGGTTTTTATTCCGGATCTAACTACTGCATTCCATGATCCCTTTGTGGAAGTGCCAACTCTTTCTATGATTGGTAATGTTTTTGTAATTGGCAGTGAAAAACCTTTTCGTTTTGACCAAGATCCACGAACAGTTGCCGACAGGGCAGAAGAATACATGAAAAACACCGGTATTGCAGATGTGATGAAAACCGGTCCTGAATTTGAATTTTATGTATTCGACCATGTTACTTATGAAGTTAAACAAAATTCTTGCAGCTTTAAAGTTGATGCTGAACAAGCCGAATGGAACAGCAACTTCGATGAATATAACCTGGGTTATAAAGTTCCATTAAAGGGTGGTTATCACATTACCCCTCCCATGGATATGCTTTATGACTTAAGAAGCAAAATGTGTTTATTATTAGAAGAGCTTGGGGTCGAGGTAAAGTATCATCACCACGAAGTAGGAGCCCCGGGTCAACTTGAAATCGAAGTGGAAAGCGGGCCCATGAGAGAAATGGCTGATAAGACCATGCTCATAAAATATATTATTAAAAATGCAGCCTTTGCAGTAGGTAAAAGTGCTACTCTTATGCCCAAGCCTTTGTTAGGGGAAGCAGGTAATGGTATGCATGTACATATGCACCTCTTTAAAGACGGAAATCCACTCTTTTATGATGCAAAAGGTTATTCAGGACTAAGTGAGACAGCCATGTATTTTATTGGTGGTTTATTAAAACACGCTCCTGCTTTATGTGCCTTAACTAATCCCAGCACTAACTCTTATAAAAGATTAGTTCCCGGATATGAGGCCCCTGTTAGTATGTGTTTTGCAACAGCCAACAGAAGTGCTGTAATCAGGATTCCTGCTTATGCTAAACTTCCTCACCAAAAACGTTTTGAAATAAGAAGCCCGGATGCTACTTGTAACCCTTATTATGCATATGCAGCTATATTAATGGCCGGGCTGGACGGCATTGAGCAAAAGTTAGACCCTGTTAGGTTAGGTTATGGACCTTACGACATAAATCTATATAATTTATCCAAAGATCAGCAAGCACAAATAAAGCCCCTACCAAAATCACTGGATGAGGCTCTTGATGCATTAGAAACTGACTATGAATTTCTCTTGAAAGGTAATGTGTTTTCCAAACGACTTCTGGAAACTTGGGTAAAGAAAAAGCGTATAGAAGCCAAGAAAATTACTCAAATCCCACATCCGGCCGAATATCAACTATACTACGATTTATAAAAGATTCTTAGCAGTCGAATATTGAACCATCTTTGTCATTCTGAGTGCAGCGAAGAATTTATATTTTTATATTTAAAAATATATCCCTCACTTCATTCAGGATGACAAAATAGTTTTCTATTCACTCTTTTTTGCCTCTTTCCTTTCCTTGGCTTGTTCCACTTTTTCATTTAAATAGTCAAGAAAATTTTCTCTATCCTTTTCCTCGGGAGTTATCTTAACTTCAACATTATAAAGTTTAACAACAACAAACCTATTCTCAGCTACAACCTTTTCAACGTCTTCATATTTTACCACAGTATTTCCTACATGAATTGCCTCATCATCAAGAATAACCGTTAATTGTTTTATTTTGACGTATACAGAACCTACTATTGCAATAGCCGTTATCACTATAAGAGCAACAGTCCACACAGGATGTCCATCATTTATGGAAATTGTCAATCCAAAATACAGTATTATGAGACCAACTAAACCCATAACAATATATGTAACTACTTTACCTTGTGCCCCTTTTTGTTTGAGTTCCATAATATCCTCCAAATTCGTTCGAATTTATTAGCCATCAAATAAATGACTTTGCTTTCAAAAGCACTTACCCTTATTGTAACATGGGAAAATATACGCCTACAAGATATCTCTTTGAATTAACGCCAATTAACGCCAATAACCTTAAACACAAACTTATCTTGATTCTTTAATTGCTTTATCGTAATCCCCTATTTTCCCAAACTCTTCTTCCCAAAAATTCATACTTCTCATTGAGTTAATGTATTCCTCCGTATAACCAAAAGGCAGCCAATCTTTTTCTTTCTGCTTGAATAGCCTCTCTTTACTCTCTAAATTACGAAAATCATAAATACCTTCTTTATTTGCTTTCATAAAAATATCGTTAAACCATCTTTCCAGGACAACCCCTTCATTTTCAGGGTATCTATCATTAAGTTCCTCCAATACAGATGGATAACGGTCAAAACCGTCAGTTGCAATTGTAACAATGTTATCATCAGGGCCCAGTCCCAGGTATTTAGCCATTTTAATTGCTCCCAAAATATTGCAAATTCCGGATATGCCAAATTTGTCAACCAAGTTTTTAGCAACTACTTGAGAAACACCATTTTTAACTAATACATCTTTTCCTTCCTGAATTATCTTTAACCCTTTAATACAGTCATCGTCATGAATTAACGCCACAAAATCAGTTGTTAAAACATTATGTATCAAAGTACACATTTTATCCCCGATCCCCTCAATTCTGTGCTGACCAAGCCCGCCATTTGCAAGGGTCGAGCATTCATATGGCTCTAATGCAACTACCTGACACTCAGGAAAAGCTTGTTTTAGTTGGTCACCGGCAGCTATTGTACCTGCCGACCCGGGTGCCGAAACAAGACATGAGACTCTGCCATTACCAATATCTTTAACAGCTTCTATAGCTGAGTTTCCCGTTACATATCTATGAAAGCGATAATTTGGCAAAAGCTCAAATTGGGCTAACGGCCAATTTTGAGGGTTTCTTTTTAGCTCTTGGGTTCTGTGCAAAGTTAAAATCACATCAGACTCCGTTCCGGGAGTCAGTTCAAGTTTGCCGCCATATCTTTTGATTATTTCATATCTTTCATTACTCATGTTATCCGGTATAATGATCACTGACTCATACCCCATAAGCTTACAGACATAAGCAACACCTATGCCAAAGTTTCCTGTGGATGGTCCCAGTATCGTATGTTTTCCAAAGATAATATCACCGTCTATACATCCTTCCACTAAAGTAGCATATGCAGCTCCCACTTTGTGAGAACCTGAAGGAAAATATTTTCCAAGCAAAACTACAATATTAGCATCAACCCCTGTTAACTCTTTGGGAAGAACAACTTTGTGTACTTCATTATTTTCATTTTTCCAGGTAATATTAAAAAGGTTAACTGGATCAAGTTCATCTTGTGCTTTTAATGCTTTTTGTCGTAGCTCAGGAAAAATGGTTTCCGGATAAAGCATCTCTTCATAAGTTGGGCCAAATATCTGTTGTTTAGGCATTAAATATCGCTCCTTGCATAATGAGTCTCGTCTTTCAAGAACACTTTAACTTTCTTTTTATATTATACCGTTTAATTTTTTGTACGGCAAATTCAACATTAAAACTTCCCCTTTAACAACAAGTTTTATTATGTTATAGTAGTGCTATTAAGGTAACAAATGTCAAATAAAGCAGTACTTTGTCAAGTGCAAATACTTAAAAATACTTTATGAAAAACATTTTAATATAGTATAACTATAAAATAAAATGGGGGATATTTAATGAATCAAGAGTACAATGTTCAAAAATTTTATAATGAACCGCCGGATAAAGGTTTTGCTATTGCTGCACTTGTATTAGGTATCCTTTCTATTGTTTGTATATTCGTACATTTTCCATTTGCTGCTCCCTTAGGTATTATTGGTATTATTTTGGCTACCATTGCAAAAAGTAAAGGCCAGGGAGGCGGAATGGCAACAGCAGGCTTAATATGCTCAATCATCGGAATAGTTTTCCCCATTCTTTTATGTACTATCTGTGCCGCCTGCCTTGTACCTTTCATGGTATTTTAATACTCATGTTGCCATTCATCACAATTTTTGAAACAATACAATTTTCCACCTTTGGTTTATTAGGGTTAATAGCTATATTTTTTACAACTTTTATTGCCGGTTTTAGAGCCAGGCGTTATGGTTTCACACCCTCAGATTTGCTTTATATTGTTGCCTTTGCAGGTCTTGGATTACTTGCAGGTGCAACTATATTATATGGCATCACCCAAATCCCCGGTATGTGGCAAAACAGAGAATTAATCACTGACAACTTTATTGGTTTTGTACTTTTCCACTTTGGAGGTATGGTGTTTTATGGTGGCTTATTCGGTGCTATAGCAGGTATATATTTATATACTAAGTATATGAAAATATCCTTTGCTAATGTTATGGTGTTGGCTATTCCTGTCTTTCCCTTAGCTCACGCAATCATGCGTCTCGGTTGTTTTGCAGCAGGTTGTTGTTATGGGATAGAATATCCTCCACCCCTTGGTATTGCCTTTACAGAATCTTTGGCTGCACCAAATAATGTTTACTTATTGCCAATACAACTATACGAAGCAGCCTTAAATCTGGTTATATTTTTTGTGTTGTGGCAGTTCACAAAAAAAGATAGAAACTGGCTGGTGGTTTTTGGTGTTTACGCTATGATGTATAGTTTTGCCCGATTTTGGCTTGAATTTCTACGAGGGGATGAAATACGAGGATTTATTTTTGCCCTATCAACTTCTCAATTTATCAGTATATTTGTTTTTTTACTAGGTATATGTATCCTGGTTTATCACAAAAGAAATCTCAATCAAAACTACCTTAAAATAAATTCAATTGGAGAATAAAAAAATAAGTGCAAATGCTCAATGCTTATACAGCATCTTGCAATTACACTTTTATCGTACCAAAAAGCACTATTCAAAGTGCTTTTCTTTTTCTCTTTTTTGTTCAAGTGCATATGTGGTCAACGCGCCACAGTACGCACAGTAAACATCGTCCTCTTTATATTCCCTGCGAAAACACATTGATGTTTTCTCTTCACTGCAACGATTCTCGTCTTTTACAAGTTCTACTCCGCATTTTGTACAATAATTTTCAAGGTCCATACATCGTTTATTACACATCGGGCATTTTTTATACATATAGACAAGGCACCTCCGTTTTATTTATATTACTCTTAACTAAAAATCGTATTCAAGTTGCGAGAATTTTTGCCTCGAAGCAAGGAAGCGACAACGACGCTTGCCTTGAGGCAAGCTAAGAGGAGCTGACATAGACTTGGGGCAAAAAGACCGCAAGATGGATATGATTTTTATTTGAGAGTAGTATTAATATCACGTAACATTTCTTCCACATAAGCGGGCAAAGCAAAAGCCCCTTTGTGCAATTTAGTTGTGTAGTATCTGGTTTTTATACCCAAAGACTGCCATTTTATATCTTGTAAATCCTTTATGGGATGATATTTTTTTGAAGCAAATCCCCATAACCAATAACCGGAAGGATAGGTAGGAACATGTGCCTGATAAATGCGACTTAATGAAAAGGTATTTACAACCTGCTTATGAGCACGTTGCATAGCCAATGCATCTTTGTCATAAAAAGCACTTCCCAGTTGATTAACTAAGATGCCATCTCCTTTTAAAGCCTTGTAACAATTACCATAAAATTCACGGGTAAACAAATCTTCCCCCGGTCCAAAAGGGTCAGTGGAGTCAACAATGATTATATCATACTCATTTTCACGGTTACGTACAAACTTAAGACCATCTTGATAATGAATATGGACACGTTTATCATCGAGACTGCATGCCATAAAAGGCAAAAATTCACAACATACCTTAACCACTAACGGATCCAACTCTACTAAGTCAATATGCTTAATACTTTGGTAGCGTATCAATTCACGAATTACACCACCATCACCGGCACCAATCACCAAAATACGTTCAACCTTTGGATGCACAGCCATAGGCACATGACTAATCATTTCATGATAAATAAACTCATCTCGTTCAGTAAACATCATTTTACCATCCAAAATTAAAAAACGCCCAAAATCCCGTGAATCGAAAATATCAATCCGCTGAAATTCACTATAACCGCTATAAAGTTGTCGTTCTACACTAATTGAAAACTTAACATGAGGCGTATGCTTCTCTGTAAACCACAACTCCATAGTTCGCCACCCTTTTAATTATTTTTTCAACACATTTAAGTATTCAACATTTGCATCTTGTGGACCTGTTAAGGAACAACCTTTGGCTTTAGCATAGATGATATAATCAAGAATCTCTGTTGTGATCTGCTCCCCGGGTGCCAATATTGGGATCCCCGGTGGATAACACATCACAAACTCGCTACTTATGCAACCTGCTGTTTCTAATAACGGCAATGCCACCTTAGGTGCATAAAAAGCCTGTTGTGGGGTGTACACTACCCGTGGATTAATATATTCCTGGCTTAACATACCCGTTTTGTCTCTCTGATAGTTACGACGCACCTCTGCCAAAGCACTAACCAGTCGTTCTATATCTTGATGGCGATCACCAATTGAAATATAGGCCAAAATATTCCCTAAATCACCAAATTCAATTTGTATATCGTATTGGTCACGCAAAATATCGTAGACTTCGATACCTGCTAAACCAATATCCAGCGTATAAACAGATAACTTAGTAATATCAAAATCAAAGACACTATCACCATTTATTAAATCTCGTGCAAATGCATAATAACCGTCTATAGCATTAATTTCTTGACGGGCATACTCTGCCAGCTCACAAACTTTGCGGAAAATTTCCCTTCCACGTAAAGCCAAGTTGCGTCGTGTAATATCCAAGCTTGCCATCAACAAGTAAGAGGCACTGGTGGTCTGGGTTAAATTAATAATTTGCCGTACATAACCTGCATCAACCTTCGGACCGGTTAATAATAATGAACTTTGGGTTAAACTACCACCCGACTTATGCATACTGACTGCTGCCATATCTGCCCCTGCCGCCATAGCTGCCAAAGGCAATTGATCACCAAAGTAAAAATGCGTACCATGAGCTTCATCCACCAATACCAGCATCCCACGCTGATGG
>JGI20163J26743_11538183_pt1 | contig 15070 bp, 18 predicted proteins | sample TergutCu122P1_FD_26743 | JGI IMG/M metagenome (IMG submission 26743) | reverse complement strand
AACACCTTCCTTCACGTTATTTTGGTTTTGTCACCGTATATAATAACATAAAGTTGGTGTTCTCTATTTTCTTTTATTCCTACAAAAACTTTACCCTAGCTCTATTGATTGTTTCAATCACCAAATTGTCCCTGTACCTGTCCTTAATACTCATCAGCTCAAGCCCACATTTGAAACAACTGGAAACCTCTAATCATCACACACAATATCAAGCTGGTCACCAATCTGCCGCAAGGTTCCTGCGAGAAGTTGGCACATTCGTATCAACTGATCTTTTTCATATCTTTCTAAAATATTGTTTTGTTCTTCCTCTGTTAAATCTGTAAAGCATTTATTGAGACCTTTCCCTTCATGAACTACACGGTAATAGATTCCATCTAGGTTACGCTCAAACGGATATTGAGTATTGTTCATTCTATGACACCTCCATTTTCTTCTTCTCGCCACTAACATTTTAATAACTTTAGCAGTTTAGGTTCATCTTGTGTTGTGAAAGCAAACGTTTCACGAACTTACGTTCGTCAACTTCACTATATCACAAGGAAATCTTGCTGTCATTAGAAGAAATAAATAAATTCAAACTTTATAGCTACAACTCAATAACTCTTTCCCTTCATCGCTTTCTTGCTTCAGAAACACTAATCGTTTCCGCTTCTTCCAGCCGTTCTTGTTCTGCCCTCTCGACTCTCATACGGAGCAATACTTCCTGCTCTCGTTGCTTCAATTTATCAATATTCATCATCAGAAATCACCTTTCTCACTTACAATCAACAACTTACTAGTCTTCTAGCAAAGTTTACTGTTTTACTGAAAAATCTCCTTAGGTCAACTGTTGCACAAATTGCAATAGTTGACCCTCTCCAGCAATACAAGTAGAATTTATGCCTATTGCGATGGTGCATTTACCCACTTCGATGGTGAGAGTGTAAAAGCGTTTAATCCAGCATCCTTTCTAAACCCCTCGAATTCGAGTGGTTTAATTCTTGGTTGTGAAGCTGTTCCCAGATCACCTTAATACAAAGCACTTTTCTTATCTTATCATGACTTAAGGCCAATCCTATAAATCAATTTTATCTTTCTAGTTATGATTTATCCCATGCTTCCTAGTCACAAAGACATTCTTCCAATAGTTTTCTCTAGTTTCGTCACTGTCACCACAAAAATTCATCATAACACGAAGAAGGTGAAGTATATATGGGCTTCCACCCTTGTCTACTTGTCCTGTATGAGCCTTTGCCGCTATTTCAATTGCTTTTTTAGCATATGTAGTCTTCCTCCATCTCTTGCATTGCTTCCTACACTTTGACATTCTCCCCTCTTCTCTCCATTTTTTAGTAAGCGCTTCTCCACTTCGGTGGATTTCCGTTATGAAATCTCTATTTATTGTGTCAAAGTCAATTGTCACAAAGTGAGCACAGAATTCACAATCGTCAACTACATTATTTTCCTCAGTAAGATTAAGTGGGCATTGTTCGACCCACCTTTCCTCCTCAAAATATTATAGTTCACAAGTATGTATATGTAGGATAAATTCATCCTCAGACTTGGTAGATTTTCGTTTTTCAAATGTCATACCTACTTCTAGTGAATCAAACTGTACTGGCTCCCATTCTTTCACGTCTCTTAGCATATGCTCCAAATCCTGAATGAGTTCAGCATGAATTTCACCTGTTGGCTTCATAGAAGCATCCTCTGTCCACATGCAAAGCTTACCTTTCTCATCAAGGTAAACCTCGCATACAGAGAAAGTATAATGCTTTTTTCCATTCTCCATTTCTTTGACATTGTACACTGCCTGATAACGCCATGTCGTTTGTCTTGACTCTATACCCATTTTTTCTCCCTATTTGATAAGGTCTCTATATTCCATCGCTTGTTTCAAGCACTTCCAATCTCTACTTTATTTGCTTTCTGTCACTTTTTTCTTGTCTTTATCATCCTCACATATTATCATGAATCCACATAGTTTTGGAATTTCTCGCAATAAGCCTTTTCCTCCTTGAACTACTGCGGAACATTTCATCTATCTCAACTACTCTCTAATGTTTGTCTAATTCTCTTCAACTCGATGTCTATCTGTTTGTGAAATTCTTTGTTTTCGTCATTTTCAGCGACTAGACCCTTAAGTCTTTCTAGTGTATTTCTTTGTATCCTTAAATCATTCTTAAATCGTCTGTTAGCACCTGTGCCATCATACATTTCTTTGTCCTCCTATAATTCGTGATTTTTGATTCATTTAATCAACATCCTTCAATAAAAATACAAAAATCGAGTTTTCAAATATATTATCTTTAAGTTACACCAAAGAAACGAAAAGGGCAAGGCACAAATTAATCTTCACGGGCCAAATCATAACAATAACCTAGATATCGCTTCGTCTACCTACTCCATTTAGCCTCAAATGTAAATAGCTATGACCACTTCAATGGCCACAGCTACTACAATTCGAGATTATTCATTGTGAAAAAGCTCTTCTAGTTGACACAAAAAACGTTGCTTTTGCTTTGCGTCTCTGTGGGTAAGTTCATTGTAACACCGCCGTCGACAAATCCAGCACGAGCAATGAATCTTACCCTTGGACAAGCGTCCAACTTCTCCACCAGTCCACGCTTGGACCTCATCGTATCCACCATATTGCCTTAAGATACGAAGTTTACGGTTGATGTGACGATTTCTTTGCATACGATAATAAGCTCGATCTCTATTCATTTTTCACACTCCTTGACTTTCTCTAGCCCTGCAAGAACTGTCAAGGAATGGCGTTCTTACAGGTTACTAGGGATATCAAGGTAAGTAATTAGTTTGTCCATTACTTAAATTCCCTTTCAAATTATATTTGAATGATTGCACTATGAGAATGTGTTTCGATAGGGTATTTGTCGTTTTGATTAAGCCATACATTCTTTGCGAAATTAATTAACGCTTCATCATATGTGTCGCCACTTGCGTCCAATCTCTCATCATAATAAAAGAAGGCGCAATATTCTTCTGGATCCTCAGGATTAATTACATGTTCTCCTCCTTCTATCCACCACTTTATTTTTACTGGAGCATCACGCTGTTGCCCTGTACCCATTTTAATATCCTTGCCGGTTATGGCACAAACTTCAACCGGACCTGACCCCAATGAAGATATCCCTGATTCAGTATCCCAGTCAACAAAACTTCCATTTCGTTTCTCTAGCCAAAAAGATGGATGGGAATTCAACCAATCATAAATGTTCATAAAATTATCCATACAAAAATAATCTTCATCAAGTAATGCATTTAGCCCCTTCCATTGCTGATAACTTTCAACTAGTGCTTTTACACTGGAATCTCCACATCTACAATATATCATCCGATACCATTTGTCATCTTTCTTCCAATACACCTTAATATTCTCATTTGAATCATTATGTAATGCCTCTTCCACTTGGTCACAAAACACTTCTTTAGCAATCTCAGCGTTAAAATGGACACAACTATTCTTTACTCGCTCAACAACATCAAAAGCATCGAAAAAATTGTCATAGTCATACCTCACTGGACTATCATCTCCTTCAGCTATAAAACCCCATTTTCCATCATTTCTTACAATCTCATATTCTCTAACAAATAAAAGAGAATAATTTGGTGATTGTTTTACAAAACCTGGCAAGTCATAATCTTGACTCAAGTATTTTGATTTAAAAAACTGTTTTTCTGCCATGTTAAAATCCTCCAACACTCTTAACTCTTAAGACGTTAACAATCAAACCTAAACTGCAAAACGTGACTTAATAACTTTTGTGGCTCAACTTTCCATTCACGAGCCAACTCCCTAATGCCATCATTTAGCAAATGTGCATACTTAACTTCCATCCTAGCCTTATCTTCTGCAGAAGAATAAAACGAATTGCTTAGTCCAAATGGCTTACCCCCTAGTTTTTTCATCAACCCTATAGATGCCTTGTTTTCTACGTCCACCCTGCTAATGAAATAATCAACTTTCACCCATTTAGGATATTCCGTCATAAAAGACTTTAAAGCACTATAGCCAACTCCTCGCCCATGCCACTTCTTTAAGAGCTCAATTGCTATTTCTGGTGTCTTGGTATCTATCCTTTTCACTCCGCAATATCCACAAAACTCATTATCATAATATACAGACAGATACAGTGATTTTTCACATACCAACTCGACCCACAAACCCTTCATAAATTCTGCGTCCTTGAAGAAACTTTTCATGATGGAATTTTCATATAGTACTTCTTCATAAACATCATATTCACTTTCCTTAATATGGCTTAACACAATTCCATTGTCCCTAGCAAAGACACCTTTTCTTTTTCCTACAAATGAAATGCTCTCCCCTGCATCATTTGTTTTACATTTATCCAAACTTTCTTCTAGTAAGTTAATGCCATTCTCTATCTTGTTGATTACATCATCTTTACTATAACAACTTTCAAGCAACCCCAATGCAAGAGACAGTATTTTTTTCATTTCCTCTATATTTCTATTTCTCATTGCCTTTTCCACTATCCCGCCTCCATTTCAAGGTTTGTGATAAACTCAAGTCTAACACATCATTTCACTTTGTACTTTGATTTGCTTAAGACGTTTCATTGGCTTATCATTCTGGTGCAACTTCCTTAATCGCAGGAAGTTCATGTAGTACAATCGGGTCAATATCAATGCACTCATAATAATTTCGAACTCCACTTACGTCCCACGCTAAAGTTCCATTCATTACTGTGCACCGCTCAATGAATATTGGCGCAACAACTTTTAATAGGTTCTGATGCAAATCCTTCTTGGCATCAAAACACGTTATTTTACCATCATCAAAATATATATGAACTGTATAGTCCTCGAATGGTATTACTTGCACTACTTCTGGAATATAATCATACATAATTAGCCACTGTCCTTTGATAGCCTCAAATATTAATACTCATTTCTTCTCTTTGAGACAACCCTCTTTTTCTTTTCACTGCGACTCTCATCCAAGCAGCTTGACTATCCAGCATCTCTTCTCTTTCACGTTCTGAGTCAAAACGACTTTTCTTTTCACTTAATTGTCCATATTCCTTTTTGATTTGTTCATTTAAGGTCATCATAATCTCTCCTCCAGCAAGTAGCGCGATATAAGATTTTTTATAGCTTCTGTATCAAAAAACAATCGTCTGCCATCTGATGGTTTTGCTCCGTATCTAATTTGATAGTATTCGTATAGGCAAGATTTCGCCTCAAAAAAGTAAAACCCATCAAACCCTTGTTGCAATGAATCCCTTCCTACATAAGCAAGCAATTCACCAGCTACAGAACCACCTCGATAACTTTGTGAAACTTCAATAAGCCACATATAGTTGTATAAAGTTCTTTGTTGCCTTTCAAATTCCACTAGGCCAACAATATCTCCATCCCTAATATTTCCTACAACTATGCTTATTGGACTTGACCTTTTAGTCCAGTCATAATCATACTCTTCCTTACTTTCAAATCTTGATGTTTCTTCGATTGTAAACTCAATAAATTTCATATAATCATCCCTATCTATGTATTTATTTAAATGTGATTTGGAATGAATCTCACTAGTCGTCACAGCCTCATTTTCTCTAGCCATTTCCCAAATCAATAGCATATTGTTGAGTAAATATCTGTCCTGCGACATTATCTCGTCCTCAGAAAATCCAAATGCTTTACGGTTAAAGCGCCCAGGAAGAACCCACTCTGAATAATCAAAACCATTGTCACTAGCTCTTTCAAACCTAACAATTATCTCTTCAAACCCATTCTTGTCATTAATGACGTTAGAAAAAGTTAGAACGATATTGCCTATTTTACTGTAATAATTTTGCAAAGCAATCACCTTCTAGAGCAAGTATCACAATCCACGTACTTTCAAATAATTTTAGCTCACTATAACGTTTCTTATAGTTGATTGTCAATACTTTAAGGATTAACTTTAATTTTTCCATTTTCCAAATTGGCCAATTGCATTAAATGAGGGTTATGTGATAAAATTGCATAAGCCATACGGGAAATAAACATTAAAGGCATATCAGACATTGGAAATAGTAAAGAGATAAAAGGAAGGGGATTCGGTTTGAGCAAAGTTTTAAAGTACAGGGATTATATTGGAAGTGTGCAATTTTCAGAAGAAGATAACATTCTATACGGAAAAGTTATTGGTATTACATCACTACTACTTTATGAAGGAAATGATATAACGGAGCTAATAAACGATTTTAAGGACACTATAGATGAATACATAGATTTATGTATTCAAAAAGGGAAAAAGCCAGAAGTCACCCCTGAGTTACAGGAATTGGAATTACCTCATTATGAAAACGGAGAAGATGGGAAGTGAAGTTCAAGGAAACTATAACCTAGATATACCTTCGTTTACTTACTCCATTTAGCCTCAAATGAAATAGCTATGACCACTTCAATGGCCACAGCTACTACAATTCGAGATTATTCATTGCGAAAAAGCTCTTCTAGTTGACACAAAAAACGTTGCTTTTGCTTTGCGTCTCTATGTGTAAGTTCATTGTAACACCGCCGTCGACAAATCCAGCACGAGCAATGAATCTTACCCTTGTACAAACGTCCAACTTCTCCACCAGTCCACGCTTGGACCTCACTGTATCCACCATATTGCCTTAAGATACGAAGTTTACAGTTGATGTGACGGTTTCTTTGCATACGATAATAAGCTCGATCTCTATTCATTTTTCACAGTCCTTGACTTTCTCTAGCCCTGCAAGAACTGTCAAGGAATGGCGTTCTTACAGGTTGCTAGGGACATCAAGGTAAGTAGATAATTTATCCATCACTCAAATTCCCTTTCAATTTATATTTGAATGATTGTACTATGATAATGTATCTCAATCCAGAAAGCTCCAACAAGTAGCCATCATCTCTGGCTTCCTGAGGGGGTCCGCAGGGATCATCCCTACCCGCGCAGGCACACTTACGGTAGCATCCCCTATTCCAGTTTTCATTTGCATGTGGTTATGTTTTGTGATTATGTTTTTCATAGATTACTTGGCACTACCTATAATAGAAGAATCTTTGTCATAAAGATTCTTTTGTATTTTATAGTTTAAATCCTATTTTTTTCTTATGCTCTTCAAGTTGTCTTTCAATTTCTTTTTTTGCCCTCTCATCTTCTTCTCTTTCTTGTCTCTCTAAAAAAGCTTTATGTTTTTGATGTGATCCCACATCAACCCCTTGCTTAGCCATATATCTTCTATGCGAATGCCACATCATCTCATCATGAGACATCCCTTTTGTTTCTTCTTTAAACTGTGCTGCTTCAATATTCTCTTTGGCTGTAGTTACAGCCCATATGATTAATATAATAATCAATAATAAAACTCCACCACCCATTGCAATATCCTCCAAATATTCTATAAAGTAGATTTCTAAACAGTTCCTCTTCTGATAACCCATATCATCTAGTTCGAACCGTGACAAAACATCATTTTCATCCAATAGCTTTACCCTGCCTAGCTGCAAAATGTGGCTACCAATGAGTACATCTCCACATTATAACAAAGAAATAAAAAGAGCAAGGGATAAATTAATCTTTAGCACCTAGATTTGCTTACAACGGCATGCCTTCAGTAAATTGGCTATTTTTAGCCCCTCTAAAATAGCTATGACCACTTGCATGATCACTGCTATTCTAGTTCGAGAATTGGACCTTACTTTAAATACATTGAACTGATATAAAACGTTGATTTAGTCTTACCTCTATATGAGAGTATCTGTTGTATGACTTCCACTAACAAACCCAGTATGAATAATTACTCAGCCACCTCTGCCGCCCAAATAAATTTTAATTGACTTAGATGGTGTTTCTCTGAAGCCATCAAGTCTTCCACGCTTGGTACGTCCAACTAAGTCATTGGTTTCATCATACTCATATCCAAGTGATTTTCCTATACGAATCATTTCTAACTCGATATTAGTTCTGTTGAGATTATTAAAGGTAGATAAGTGCTTCTGCTCCTTAAGGTAAGCGAGTTTGCTATGAAGTTTATCCCTCTCACTTTTAAGCCTACTAAGTTCTGCTTTGCATGCGCTCCTATCTTCTGATAACTTTGCAATTCTCTTTACATCACCCATATTTGCATCACCAATCTTCTTCGAACCAATTGGCAAATTTGCAATAGCATAAATTTGACTGGCCACTATGTAATTCCAATCGCTTCCTACACCTCTCCTTCTACGATATTTATGAGTAGCTACATTTTGCTTCAACTTTACAAGCAAAGGACTTTTATATTCAAATGGTTTAGCTTTCCTCAAATACGATATATATAACACCGAATTACGCTCATTTTTTATTGACATTACCAGAAACTGATAATTTTTGTTTCTTTCGATAACATCATAGATGTCTCCAACTTTAGCCATAATCAATCTCTCTTTCGCTAAAATACAGAAGTGATTTCTCGTTTAAAAATTCTTTACCATCCTAATAGTACCATTTCTGTTAATCAGATGAAAAGAGTTTTAATAATCTTTATACATAATTTTGTTATTCATTTTTAATGCTCGCTCACCGACTTCAAATAAAATACCAAATCATTCTCCGCTACATCATATAGTTTAAATAGACGCTTCAAAAATGATATTTTTCGCCATGTGCTTGAGCCCTTATTCAAAAACACTCTTTCATCAATTTTCCTTGCGGAATGAAAAGCGTCTTCTCTGTTGCATAACCAGCTTGATAGCTCTACGCTATCATCACAAGTATTAGCCAGTTTTTCCAGCACGGATCTATCCTCATTGTGCAAAAGTTCAACTACGGTTTCAAACATCTCAGCCCAGCTGGAAACATTTTGCTCATAGTTCTTATAACTAAATCGAACCACCTCACGTCCTGTATAATCATTTTCATCTTCCAATGTATACGAATCCATCTGTTCTTTGGTAGGTGCATACCCAGTTAACGGATATGGCCAAATCTTAGACGCTCTTTGTTTAATCAGTGCACTTCTTTCTTCTATCTCTTCGAGAGTCCACTTTGTTTGTTGAGAAATGTAGGTGTTCATCCTCAACCCACTCTCTCGAAAGCCATTGGGCATATCTCTTTTTTCTGTAAATGGCTTTTGACTGTATTTTGAATTGTATGCTGTAAATGTCAAATTCCCTATGCGATGTAACCACTCATCATGAATGGCTTGATAATTCTCACCTAAATCTGCTTGCCATGCTGGCGTTAATTTCTGAGGCATAATATGCTCAATAGAGTAATCGCCCCTGTCTACATGATCATAAATATTTTTCACTTCTTTTGTTCCATAGTTTTCCAATCGCTCAAGAATGTATACTTTATTCTTAGAATTCATCTTGTAAATCTGCTTTTGTACCAATCCATTGAGAAATTCCGGATCCTCCGGAAATCTAGCATTTTCCTTCTTAATCTGCAATACATACTTCAGCTTAGAAACATAATTTTCTTCATTCCCCTCTAGCCTTACAACATCCTTGTGAAGCATAAGAAATATTTTGTTTAGCGCGTTGGTAGGGAGTTCACATATCATCCGTCGGAACAAGTAGTTCTCCGCTATTTGAAGTATTTCACCAACCTCCGAAAGAGAAATAACCTCATTGTCATAAAGATGGAGCACTTCCAGGAAAAATGGACGAGTTACGGTAGTCTCCAATCGATTCAAGCGGTAAATACAAGCATCAAGTGCAACATCTCCTGTTTTGCCTTCTAAAAGAATTTGATAACGTTTGGCATAAGCCAGTAGCTCAATGAGAAGTTCTTCTGTTTCCAACGCTCTTTCTTCTACAAAATCCTTGAAACAACTATACACTTTACTTTGAGAGGGGATAGACTGTTGCTTTACACTTAAATAATCTCTCACAAAAGCACTCACACCGTAATTGGTGCAAACCTCAACCTTGTTCCAATACTTTTCATAATACTGATTCTGTAACTCCGTTGGCAAGTCCATCAGCATGAAGTTTCTAATTTTATCTCCTTCACTCAACGCTACTCCAGTTGAGTTTAGGCTCTCGAAAATAAGCTGCGGATTATCATCATTATTCAGGGTAATGCTGATTATCTGCAAGCGATAAATGGCATCAAACAAATCATCAATAGATAACCCTCGATTTATAATTTGCTCATAGAAATATCGGTAGTTGATAGTAATATCCGAGCTCCCAATAAAATCATCTTCACTTTCATACAGATTCCGATATGCTTGGTTATCATTCTTTACAGGTTTCAACTTTATCCTTGTTTCATCGGTTTTCCACTTGTCAATCAAGTAGTCTTCCAGTATTTTGTCGCCAATAGACTTATCATTTGCTTCAAGAACATTGTTTTTTAGGATATTATACATAGCAAGTAGAAGCAGTGAAATAGTAGTTAATCGTTGCTGCCCATCAATCACTAAATGTTCTTCATCTTTGCCGTCTTGATTGTATACTGATACAATGCTTCCAAAAAAGTGGTTCTTTCTCTGATGCTTTATCACTTTTTCAAGGTCATCAAATAGCTGTTTACAATTCGTAATCTTCCAGTCATAGTTACGCTGGTAAACAGGAATTACGAATCTCTTGCTTGAACCTTCCATAAATTTCATTAACGATATTTCTGAGCCCTTCATACTCGCCTCCTACAACTCTGTTGTCTACTTGTAACTAGAATTCCCCCACAGGATTACTCCATCTATAATTTATGTAGATATCATTTTATAATAATATTTCATTTTCACTCACTCTTCCAGCTCCCATCAATAATCTGATATAAAGTATTTTGCTTCGTTCATTAAAACCAGATTTTCATCACCTTGCTCCATTATATCTATTACTTCTTTCTTGAAATGAACCATACTGTTTTTAACATCAATTTCCAGATAACTTGAGTATTTATCAACAATGAGGCTAGAAAGACTTAGACTAAATCCATTTTTTATTAAAGTGATTTTACGCTTGTCATCGGTACCATATTTGATTCTGTTGTAAAAAGATTCCTCAAGAAAACCGAGATCATTCAACACCTCTACAAACTTCATTATAACATTATCAAGAAAATCTTGTTCTTCCTTTATTCTGACTATTGCAAGATTGATTTTTTCATCTATATTTTTATACCGAATATCTGTCCAAAGATGGCGGTGTCCATTCCGTGTCTTATCCCCCCATCTTCCGACATATACTAAGGTTTCATGCCCTTCTCGTATTATATTCTCCCAATTATTAAGGAATGATTGAATCATCTCCGAATATGATGCGCCTATAATGCGCCAGTTCAAAAACATACGATAGAAATTCCGTGCTGGTTCGTTTTTTAATCTGCCAATGTTTTGATTTGCATCGTCTGACTTGTCATCTTTGATGTTTTGGAAAAACAAACGGTTTATCAACTCCATAAGCATTTCAGAATCATCTATAATCTTTTCTTCATCTTGCAATAAATCAACTATGCTTTGCAACTTTTCTTCTACATCAAAAATATTAAATTCTGTTACGTTATTTAGGAAGCATGCCTTCCCAATATCTGTTTTAGCGTAGTCTGAGTTATATGGTTTTATCGTATTATTCTCATAATTCTCAATAAATCTCTCTGACATCTCTAGTGTCATCTGATTTTCTTTATCTATGAGTGTTTTTTCTAAAAGTACGTTTTCTGGATCATCATTTACTTTTTTATCTACTTTGGCAGATTCCTTCAAAAATTTGTGTATATTCGCGTTCTTTTTACAGTAATTTCCATTTACAACATAAATGTGTGGCTGTAACTTCTTTAAATCAGTATTTTCCTGCTTAAAAATATCTCCAAATCGGCAAACGCGGCCTATTAGGTTTTTAAAGCTCGAGGGAGTCAGATTACCTCGCCCCTTTCTATTATCCAATATGAACATACGCTCGGCAGGAAGATTTACACCCTCTAATAACGTTGAACTCGTTATGACATAGTTAATATCATCTATCGTTGAATAAAGGTGCTCAATAAGTAGTCGGATGGAATCTGGTACAGATCCATGATGATATATTATTCCCTTTTTCAAATGCTGTATTAAGTTATATCGCGGATGTATGTGTTCTGCAATATCGCTACATGCTTTTTCAATTTTCTTTGCACCTGACTCGCTCCGCATTGCAGAAAGTTGTTCAGCAAACTTTTCTATATCAATAGGCTTGTTTAAATAAACAATGTTTTTCTGCGCCCTTTTTTTCTCAACAAATGTAGCGTCGTCTACATATATTTTTTCTTCAATAGAAAAAAAATCGTTAATAAACTGGTCATATATTTCTAATTTCCCGTCGTTTTTTTTAATATCGTATGTATAAAATAACTCTGTTTTGATATACTCATCAACTGAAAAGCTTCCAAATCCTCTGTTCACAAAATTAGTATGGCTAATATTTAAATTGCTGACCTCATTTAAGAATGGTGTCAGAAATTTGAAGGCTATATTGGGATTTCTCTTCTCTAGAATTATTGCAACAATTGCAAGAAGAATTTCACGGTTCCCTTTACCTAACAGACTGTGAGCTTCATCTATTACGACATAATCAAACGACAAGTCTAAATCCTTCTGCATCAATCTCAACAATCTTTCTTGTGTCAAAACAGCAACCACATTTTCATCAGTATCATTATACATCTCGGGATGTGTGATAATCTTGTTAATCCAATTAATATTTGCGTGAGCAATTCGAAGCTTAGTTTGTGCTAATAAGGATTTCGTAGGTGTAATTATACAGATGTTTTTGCTCTTACACTTATCTAATAATGTCAAAATAAGGTCAGTTTTCCCATAAGAAGTAGGAGCAACAATTGCCAATGGTGACTCGACATATCTTTCGAAAAAATTTGCTAGTTGTTTTTGCTCATGGCTTTGATATCTCCCTTTGTATTCATAGTTCTCCGTAAACGAATCATTAAATTCCAGGAAGAATGAAGATAAATACGCCTCATTTTCTTTAAATGAGGTAATGAGTTTGGAAATAGGATATAATCCCAAATTTATAGAGACTTCATATAGAGGACGATAATCCTTTGTTCGATTGCAATATAAAACAATAATTCTATAACCCAGCCTCTGTATATATGTATCCCCACTATTTATGAAAATCACAGCCAACGATAAAATAGAGCTATATTCTACAGAATCCTGTTGCAAAATGAAGTCTTTATACACTTTAAGGAAGTCTGTATTTTTAAGCCGAGAAAGTGTTAATTCTTTTTTCATGGCTGATTACTCTCCTTCTTTAAGAAATCGTAAACCTTTTGGTATGTGCCTTTTTGGATTGACAAGACAAATAATGCATTAAAAGAATTTCCTACATTCAATGTGGATATCTTTTGATTTATTGAACCATAATTGATAGAATCTGAAAGGTCTGCAAATAATGCACTGACCAAAAAAGCATTTAAGTAAACACTTGTACATACATTTGACTTCCCTGATTTCGCTCTATAATCATCAAGAATTTCTGCAACTGCCTCTTTCAAGTCACTGTTATTGCTACAAACTATATATGCATGATTTATAGCGTTTATCCATAAGGAGCGGTTTTCACGATTTAATCTATTCATTAAATCTCGCTTAGCTTCCAAAATAAGATTACTTGATGTGCCCATTGAATCTGTGTTATTGTGTAACTCACCTGATTTTACTTCTGTTATCCAAATCGAGTAATCTGATTTCGTTGCTAGAACAACATCAAATCCTTTCTTTACACTTCGCTCTTCCATATTGAAAAAAGCTGAGACCACGTGATATTCCTGAAAATACTCGCTTATTATAAGGTGAGCTAAAAATTCTCCAATCATTCCCTTCTTTGTATCTTCACTTTTTTTTTCATATCGTTTCACGAACTCGCTCAGCGTTTCATGATAACTATGAATATCTAGATTAGATTCAGAAACTAACTTCCCATGGCAGATAGAAGAAAGGCGCTCTCTTATCAACTCTTTTATTTCATCAGTCAAGTCTGTGATATGACATACTGCGCATAGGTCATTTCTAACAAATGAAATCCCATGAATATTTTTCATTGATTGCCCTTTCTTTTTCTTCAAATGCACATGAGTTACATAAACGAGTTATAGCCATTACCCTTATTCTAGCTTCTAAAATCAGCATTTTGATTCAAATCTGTATTATTCCATTGCTTTTCCATTCTCCTCTATAAAAGCTATCTCATTATCACTAAGCTTATATTTTTTATAAAGTTGTTTGTCTATTCCCACTATTGATTTTGACCAATCTATATCTGAGTTTTCTGTAAAGTCTTGATTCGGAATGTTCTTCCACACTTCCTTAGTTTGATTATGCTGCGTTATTTTCATAGTTCCAAGCAATACCCTTGCGAATTTCGTTTTCAAATACTTGATAAAATTTGATGCCAGCAAACTATCTTTGAATTGCCCAAACGAAATGAAAGTTTGTGTATGTCCACTCATAGGCTCTCCTATAAATGGTGAACTTAAAGCTTCTCCCAATATTCCTGTACCATTAGAAGCTGGTAAAATAACTTTATAATACGAAAGCCCTTTATAATCATTGACATATTTCTTCTTTACCCAATACAGCTTCCTAGTGTTGTCTTTACGTCCCCAAATTCCTACATCACCACTGTCAACCTTCTCTTCATGGAATATCTCTGGCAATTTTTCAAATATATTAGAACTTATAGATTTTTCCTCTGCTTTGCTAACGCGCCCTAATAACTCCGGGTGTTTTTCATATAGCAGTGCTGTAAATTTATAAACACTTTTCCCATGATGCAACTCATTAATAGAATTTGACGTGGTCTGGCTCACCTTTTTAATAATTGAGTTTAGTTCATTGTGTTGTAGGAACATACCGATTTCACCAAAGTCTTTTGTTCTATCCCTATAAGTAACTACAACGCCGCCTTTTATATCCGTATTAGGAAAAACTTTTGAACTATCTGGTTCATAGAACTCCACTTTAAAGTGCCTATCATTAAGCATACGTTGATTCCAAGCTTTTGGCGTTTGTCCAGCATTAAATAAAAAACGTGCTGGGGTTATGAAACTAACCTTATCGGCTATTTCGTAAGCACCTTCCATGAACATATGGTATATCGGCTC
>JGI20163J26743_11538184_pt1 | contig 15096 bp, 9 predicted proteins | sample TergutCu122P1_FD_26743 | JGI IMG/M metagenome (IMG submission 26743) | reverse complement strand
GGCATATGGGTAAACAGCAAAGCACTTGAAATTGCAGGAATTAACAAAGACACAAAAGACGATGGAACCGGAGTTATTATGAGAAATGCTGACGGCGAACCTTCCGGTGCTATATTTGAAGATAGTATGTATCTTGTGACCTCTGTTTTTCCTGATTACTCTATCGAGCAATATAAGAATGCTTTTATTCAAATGTTAGAAAATGCGCGAGAGCTTGGAATCACAGGTTGCTTTGACGCATGGCTCGACCCGGGTGCAAACTCTGTTGCCGCACTTCGCGAATTAGCTCAAGAGGACGATTTTATCGGATATATTCGCGGTGCTTATGCCCTCTATCCGTATAAACCTTTAGAAGAACAGCTGGCTGCGTTTTGCAAAGATCGAGAAATAAATCATATAGGCGACAAATTCCAAATGCGCTCAATTAAACTTTTTCTTGACGGCGTAATTGAATCCAGAACAGGATATCTTCTTGCTCCTTATTCCGATAATGATGCGTCAAATCCGGATTTCGTAGGTGTGCCAAACTGGGAACAGGATGCTTTAAACGAAGCTATGGTCGGGATATTTAAAAACGGATTCCAAGTCCAAATTCACTGTATAGGTGATGCCGCTGTTCGGCAAGCTGTTTTGGCTTTTGAATATGCAAAAGAACAAGGCTTTTCCGGGGAAAGAAAAGTCATCATTCACATTGAACTGATTCATGAGGATGACCTTAATAAGTTTAAGGAACTTGACATAACACCTGTTTTAAATCCTCATTGGGCACAAATAGATGATTTTTACTTTATTAAACAAGGTTTTATCGGACAAGAGCGAGTTGACAGCAGTTGGCCGATTAACAGTCTGATTAAAAGAGGATTGCTTTGCGGTGCAGGCAGCGACTACCCTGTCACCACAATTCCGAACTGTTTCGTTGGAATAGAACACGGAGTAACTCGCACAGCATCCAAATATTTTCATCCATGGGTAAGCGATTTTGAAAGCGGAAAATACAGTTTTTCTTTAGGCAGCGAAGACGAAAAAGCACCTGTAGGTGAAATGCTCAGGATGTTCACTTACGGCGCAGCATACAGCATGTTTTTGGAAGAATTTACGGGAAGCATCGAAGTCGGGAAAAATGCGGATTTTATCGTCACAGACCAAGATATTTTCACCGTTGCACAAGATGAAATCAGCGGCACAAAAGTTAATGCAACGTACTTTAACGGAAAGTGCGTATATCAAAGAACATAGGCTATTTTTCCGTATATCGGAACTGTAAAAATCAAAAGCTTAAAAAGCTGACCCTGTCGTTTTCACACGATTAAGGTCAGCTTTTATTTTTAGATTATTTGTTTAATTCCTGCTACTAGGCTTGGGAAGTTCGCACAATGTTCAATAGGCGTAGAGTTTTCCAACTACCTATTACTAGGCGCAGGATTTTTTTCGCAGGGCTAGGCGTGCGAGCAGATTCGCGAGGCGCGTACAAAATGGTACGTAACGAGCGAATGAGCGAGCAACAACAACGCCATGCGGAAAAAAGGCAAGCCTACAGCATTTCTGAGAAGCTTTGGATTCTAGTCCTAGCCTGTTCAAAGCTCGTAGCTTCTTGATCAATTTCGATGAATAAATGTTTAACACCTGCTTCATCAAATTGAGTGTTGTAAACTGCGTAGTCAAACTCTTCCGGATCGCAGAATTTCATCATACAAACTATGATTGCATCTGCGCCTTTTTCTTTTAGCATATCCATAAGCATTGGACCGTGTGCTTTTTTTACATCACCTGCAAGGGAACAGCCTTTAATGTTTTGCCATTGTTTCGCAAGTCTTTCGTATGGGTCGTTTCCTTCCGGCACTAGTGTTCTGAACTGTCTGGACTCTTGAGCAAGGTCATCTGCCACAACTGCCATATCAAACTTATCAAAAATATCAAGAAGTTCTACAGGTTCTGCTGTAATTCCGGTTAAAATAACTTTTTTGCCTTTCCACGGCACTACAGGTGCTGCTTTAAGCTCTGCAGTAAGTTCTTTAATTTTTGCAGTATGGTCTGCTCTATCCATGAAGTAACGCGCTTTTATTACCATATGGCGATCAGCAGGTTTTATTTTGTCAGGATGATTTGCTGCCACTTCTACAAATTCTTGTAGTGCTACTCTGTTTGCATTGCAAACTTCGATTGCATCATTTAGCTGTGCCTCAGTAATTTTCACCCCAAGCACTTTTTCAAGTCGTTCTGCAACAGATTTGTATTCTTTTGAAAGATAGATGATCGAAGCATCAATTATGCGCATTTGAGGGTGTGAAAACTGAATAATAGGTGCTTTGCCTTTCCATTTTTGCCCCATACACTTTAGTGTATCACAAAGTGAAGGGAAAATTACTGCATCAAGATTGTCATAGGTTCCTTTAAGTTCGAATTCTTTCATTGATTGCATAATTGAACATACAAACGGAGGTAATTCTGCACGTGCTTTTTGAATGCTTTTTTGGCCGCCCCAAATTCCGATTGGATATGCGCCTGCAGCTATCGCAATCTCATCCGGCGAATATTCCGGACCCATTCCAACAAGCTTTTTGCCTGTTTTCTTAAGCTCATCTATTGATTTGCTTGGATTTGCTGCAATATCACGAAGCTCTTTGCATAATGTTTCTATTTTCGACATATCTTACTTACCTCCCTCAGTTTTCTTTGAATCCATCATCTCAACTAAGGCTTGTATTCTTGTATCGAACTGTGCCGGTGAGAAGTTGCTTGGATCTGTTTGGTCGCCATCAAATATTACATATGGCCTGTTATTTTTAGCTTGTACGCCTTCTGCAACGTCAACATTTACAATACTCATAAGTTTGCAACTTCTGTTGTTGTGGTACGCAATTCCGTCGCATTTTGCATTTGCCATAACGTTTTCAACTGAATTAATTCTATAATTTAGGTCATTGTTTGTATAAACGCCGGCATAACCTCTTGCCATAGAATCCATGTCTCCCGGAGTATAGTGCAATGACCACATGCCCGGATATCCGGAGCCTGTCATCAAAGTACCTTGGCTTTTGAAAGATTTGAACGTATGACCAAGGAAAGGCCACACTGCAATTCCTTCCCATGCAACACGATGAAGTTCGTTGTCGCCAAAGGCCGATTGGCCGTTTTTCACCATTTCTTCATATTCTTCTGCAGCTTTTCTAAAGGTTTCTTCAGCTCCTTTTGTTGCACGATAACTTACAATCAACGCCATGTAGTTGAAGTAGTCAAATCCGTTGAAAGGTGATGGTTTATGCTGCGTTGCGCTTGCCATTCTATCCCACTGCTCTACCGTTCTTTGACTTTGCTTTTGAACTTCAAGGAATTTCTCTTCGTCAAATGGTCTGCCGCAAATATCTGCAAGTTGCTTTTTCACATATTCAAATTGACCTGTTACATAGTCTACCATATGCTGTGGAATCGGGCTTTCATGAATAAATGGCACATCAATTACGAGGCAAGGAATGTTTAACTCTGCCGCAATGTTTTCAAACCATTTAAGAAGTGTTCCGCATAAGTTTGAGCATGTAATTACAAGATCCGGAAGCGGAACATGTTCACCGACATAGTTTTCGTATGCCTCCGATACTTTTCCTGTTTTAGCTTTTTCTTTTAATAGCTCCATATAACCTAAATTAACTCGCGCATATGAACAAATGTCAATGTTATAACCTTTCTGTTCAGCAATTTTTAACATATCAGGTGCGCCTTTTTTTGCTCCCACTGCGGCAGCCATGTTTTCCGGATAAACAATTTCGATATCCATCGCTCTGCAAAATTCATCAGGTGCAATTGAAGCCGACCAACAAACCAACTTTCCATTTGCTTTTGCTGCATTTGCGTCTTTGAAACTTTTGTCGATATAAAATCCCAGCATTTCTTTTGAACTCATGCCTTCTGTTTGACTCATGTTTATTATTTCCTTTCTATAAATATTAATTATTAACTTTTTTTAGTGCTTCTTCATATGCAAACAATGCAGCCCCTAATGCCCCAATTGTTTGCGGAGCTTTTGCGACGGTTATTTTCAAACCTGTCTGCTCTTCCATTGCTGCAACTACACCGGCATTTAATGCAACACCACCACTCATAACGATGTCTTCTTCAATGGTACCTCTGTATGCCAGGGCAAGTGCTTTGCTTGCAACCGATTTGTGTATTCCGGCAATAATGTTTTCTTTCTTTTCGCCTTTTGACAACTGCGAAATTACTTCTGATTCGGCAAATACAGTACATGTACTGCTTATACTTGCCGCAAATTCTGCTTTTTCGCTATATTTTGCAAGGTCGCCAACTGTAATTTCAAGGACTCTTGACATAACGTCTAAAAATCTTCCTGTCCCTGCAGCACATTTGTCGTTCATAAAAAATTGCTTTACTACTCCGTTTTTATCGAGGCGTATCGCTTTTGCGTCCTGCCCGCCGATGTCTATAATTGTCCTTGCGTTTGGAAACTGAAAAAAAACACCTTTTGCATGACAACTTATTTCACTGATTTGACGGTCAGCGTCTTCAAAAGCAAACCTCCCATAACCCGTCGTAACAACTGCGCTCATGTCATCGCGAGTTAAATTACATTGTGTTAATACATCATTTATTACCTGTTCCGGTCCTGACGTTCCGGTACCTACTTGTGCAACACTAGATGCAACTATTTCTTTGCCATCTTTTATAATTACAGCTTTTGAAGATGACGATCCGATATCAATACCCATTGTGTACATAGTAACTCCTTAAAACTCTTTTATTTTTTTAGCCCTACTAATTCTTCGCGGAACAGTTTTGCATCCATTAACTTAGGAGTTCCGTCAATTTTAGGTTCGAAATCCATTAAATCAAGAATCTGTGTTTGAAGATCAATGCCGGGCGCTATTTCAGTAAGATATACCCCATCTTTGCCTAACTTAAACACTGCTCGTTCGGTAATATATGTAACATCTTTGCCGATTTCTGCATTATATTTGCCGTTAAATGTAATTTGCTCAACTTTATTAACAAATTTCCTTTCACGTCCTTCAACGTCTATCGAAAGTTTGCCGTCTTTAATGCTTGTCTTTAATCCACCTGCGGTAAAAGTGCCAAGGAAAAATACTTTTGTTGCACTTTGTGCAATATGCATAAATCCACCGCATCCCGCAAGTTTAGGTCCGAACCTGCTTACGTTGATACTGCCATCTCTATCTGTTTCTGCAAGCCCCAAAAATGCCATGTCGAGTCCACCGCCATCATAAAAGTCAAATTGTTCATGATGACAAAGTATCGCTTCTGCGTTTCTTGACGAGCCGAAACGATTCACGCCCTGCGGAATTCCACCAATAGGACCTGCCTCAACTGTAAGAGTAAAGTAATCACTGATACCTTCCTCGCTTGCAACTGCCGATACATATTCAGGCGTTCCAACTCCAAGGTTAACTACTACGCCATCTGTAAGTTCCATCGCAGCTCTTCTGCCGATGATTTTCTTTGCATCAAGTGGCATCGGAGTAGTTGAACTTACAGGCACTCTGACTTCGCCTGAAAGTGACGGATCAAATGGGCAACCGATTGATTGCTCATGTTCGTGTGGTTCTGCAACGATTAATGCATCAACATAAATTCCCGGAATTTTGACCATTTTTGCATCGATAGTTCCGGCTCTTACGATTTTTTCAACTTGCACGTAAACTTTACCACCACTGTTTTTTGCAGCTTGTGCAATGGCAGTAACTTCACCCGGTCCAATTTCTTTATGCACAGATACGTTACCATTTTCATCCGCATAAGAACCTCTTATGAACGCAACATCAATCGGAAAAGTTTTGAACCAAAGCATTTCTCTGCCACCGATGTTTATTACTTCAACAAGGTCTTCTGTAGTTTTTTCGTTAATTTTTCCACCTTCATGTCGTGGGTCAACAAAAGTATTTAACCCTACGTCAGTAATAGTCCCAACTTTGTTTGCGGCAATTTCTCTAAAGAGATTTGTAAGTGCTCCTTGTGGGAAATTATACCCTTCAAATTCGTTGTTTAGCAGACATTTCCCCAGAGCCGGCGCAGTCGCATAATGCGCTGCAATTACCCTTTTTGTCATGCCTTTATGTGCAAAGCGATCTCCGCCTGTGCCACCCCAACTACCTTGAGAACCTGCATAAAAGTACGTTAGATCCCTTGGCGCTCCTGTCTCAAGAAACCGCTTCTCCAATGCAATTAATAAAGCTTCCGGAATATTACTTGCAACAAAACCACTCGCTGCGATTGTTTGACCATCCTGAATTGAAGCTGCTACTTCTGTAGCTGTCATGATTTTTTTACTTTTCATATATAAATATCTCCTTTTTGATATTATTTTTCAAATTTAATTATTCTCATTGTCCTTGTTTAGTTAATCCTGATTGTCATTTTTTGTTTGATATCTTTCTCTTAATTTTCTTATTCGGCTATCTTCAATTACCTCTTCTGTTGACATTTCAGGAGTTACGTTTGAGTTCGTTTCACTTTGCGACATATTTGGCGACTCATTTACAGGTACATAACCTTCACTTGTCCACTTTTCATGAGGTGTTGACATTTCATGGTTGACTTTTGCGTCAGTTTCATTTGGCGATACATTGCGCGGCTCATTCGGATGCATATTTGGTGGCATATTTTGCGGCTCAATTATTTCTGCAGTAGCTTCAATAGTTCCCGGTCTTAATCTGCCGGTTATCATATCGTGAAAAACAGCAAAGCTGACAAACAAATACAATTCAACGAAGTAAAATGGTATACTTGGGATTATTATTATTAATAGATCACTCAGTGCTGATGAGCCGACGGCCGCCGGCCCTATAGCAAAACGCAGAATTAAATGTGGCACTGATGCAAGTAGCGCCCATCCAAAGAAAGATAAAAACAAAAGAAGCAATTTCAGTTTGTTTCCATACATGATTTTCTTACTTATTGATATACTTTCAAAAACTCCTACATCTGAATTATCAGCAAGAATAAAATATGTTTGACTATATCTAAGTGCTGCTATAATTGCAGGTATATAAGCTATAATTATAAGCAGTATTAATACAAAAAAACCAAAAAATCCGGCGGCGCCAAATCCAAACATTGTGGCCATTAGAATGCCCATCACTACTACACCGCTCAACCCCCATAACATGATGAATATTGTCAGCATCACCGAGGCACCGACTGCTTTGAAAAGTCGTTCAAAACCAAAGAAAATTTGCCCAACTTGTGCATATTGATCTCTTGCCAAATTTAAGGAAAAATACATTAATCCCAAAAGAAGTGGACCTGCAACAAGAATTGAATATAAAAATATTACTAAAAAAGCCCCTTCGCCAAAGGTATAAAGAAGAAACAGTCCCGGCCAAATCTGAATGACATTGAAAATTAAAAACACAAAGAAACCTGTTATCCAATTTCCCACAAGCGCATCTCTTGCCAACGTACGAATTGTAGCACAACGTTCTTTTACTATAAAGTACTCCATAATTTTTCCCTCACATTAACAATGATTAACAGCCGACCGTTCAATTTATGACAGACCATTTGATTATATAATTTTTGCAAAGCTTTTTCAATGGATTCTTGAATTACTTTATTCCTGCTTCCAAACCTTGCTCAATCGCTTCCAAAACAGTCCCCACTTCTTGCGCATCTCCAATTACTGAAACTTCAAATCCTGCTTTTTTTAGTTCATCTGCAAGCTTATTTTCGGAGCGTGCGCCTATTGCAAGCACAACCGTATCTGCAGGAAGCTCCATTTCAGCTTTTCCCTTTACTTTCACGCTCGATGTTCCAATTTCAGTAACAGTCGTATTAGTCATGATATTAACATTTCGCTTGTTAAGAAAACTCAAAAGTTGTTGCCGTGGGTAAAACGGTGCGTCTAATGCGATTCCGCGCTGCATTTCCACAAGGGTCACCTTTTTGTTTTGTACTCCTAAATGATGTGCAGTTTCTGCGCCTGTTTTTCCACCGCCGATTACAATTACTTTTGAACCGACATTTACTTTACCTGCTAACACATCTACCGCAGTATATACATGCGGTAAATCAGCGCCTTTTATATTTGGAATTATTGGAGTTCCACCTGTTGCTACAATAATTACATCCGCAGGATTTGCTTTCATAAATTCTAAAGTTACATCTGTGTTGTACGCGACTTCTATGCCGAGTTTGTTTAACTGTGTTTCTTGCCAGCTTAAAAAACTGCTTATTTCACCTTTCATCGGTGGAATTGCAGCAATTCTAAACTGCCCACCTGCCCGATCAGAGCTTTCATATACTCTCACTTTGTGACCGAAACCGGCAGCTGCTATCGCAGCTTCGAGCCCAGCCGGTCCTGCTCCGATTACTGCAACATTTTTTGCATTTGTTGCTTTTGTTGTTTTTGCAATTTCGAATTCCGCTTCTCTACCTAAAAACGGATTCAAAACACATTTAATCGGCACATCTTTATACAGCAACCCTAAACAGCCGACGGTACAGCCCATGCATTGACGAATATCTTCAAATCGGCCTTCTTTTGCTTTGTTGGGTAATTCAGGGTCAGTAAGGGACGCACGTCCCATAGCCACAAAGTCAGCTTTACCTGATTTGATAATGCTTTCGGCAATGATCGGATCATTGATGCGCCCAACTGTTATAACCGGAATTGAGCAAACTTTTTTAATTTCTTCTGCTGCATTTACATTCCAACCGTGGTTTATGTTAAAAGTCGGAATAATCACTTCACTTGATGCATATGTTCCTGCGCTCACATTTATGATATCTATGCTTGTATTTTCCAGAACCATTGCGATTGCTTTAGTGTCTTCAATTGTAAGTCCCCCTTCAATAAATTCTTCACTTGAAATTCTAAAGCTTATAATGAAATCTTCTCCGCATTTTTTTCGTATACTTTTAATAATTTCTATTGGGAAACGAAGCCTTGACAACAAATTGCCGCCATACTTGTCAGTTCTTTTGTTTGCATACAAAGACATAAATTGTGCAATTAAATAACCGTGCGCCCCATGAACTTCCACGCCGTCATATCCACTTTTTTTAGCACGAAGTGCGCTTTCAGAAAAAAGCTCAACTAATTCTTCTATCAAATCAATAGTGAGCTCAACAGGCATATCCGGACTGAGTGAGTCTTTTATTGCAGATGGGGCATAAATTTTGCCGCCCGTAGCGCGTTCACTTGTTTGTCTCCCATTGTGAATAAGTTGCGCTAAAATTAACACGCCATGTTTGTGTACTCGCTCTGTTAACTCTGTATGGCTTTTTATGTGTTCGTTACTCCACAATCCAACATGCCTTGAAAATGCTTTATCTCTACTTGTTATAAGATTTGCTTCAGTAATAATTAACCCAAATCCGCCTTTTGCCCTCGCCTCGTGATATGCAATGTACTTCTCAGTTACATTGCCGTCTCCGGATTCATCTCCAAAACTTGTCACCATCGCAGGAACAACCATACGATTTTTTATCGTTTTATTTTTAATTGAAATAGGGTTTAATAAATTATTTAACATCTTTTCACCATATACTTCTTAGATTCATTGCAAGGTTTTACTCGCAGTTTGCATTAAACCTTACGCATGAACAACCGAAATTGTCCCACGCCGTTATTCGGACTTACTGACTGAACTGCATAAATCATTATAGAACCGTACTCGCAAAAAAGCAAGTACGGTTGCATAAACTCTATTTTATGGCTTCAAAATCACTTATTTTCGCTCAACAGACTGCAGGCAGCAAACCGGCAAACTATAGGCTTTCACCAAAATCTTTGCGGAACTGTGCTGCAAGTTTTCCTGCCCAATCTCCCTTCGGCTTCAAACGTCCAAAGAAGAAACGTAATACTTTTGGTTCTTCTACAAACTCAAGCCCACCGATTAATTCACGGTTTTTGAAAAGCCACTCAAGACGATCCGCCACGTATTTCATGTGTGAAAGTGTGTATACACGTTTCGGCACTGCAAGTCTCACAAGTTCCATTGACGCAGTTGGTTGAGTTCCGTCAGCAAGGCGTTTTTCACTTAAAGTACCGCGCTCCATTCCTCTAACTCCACTTGCAACAAATAGTGCTGCAGCAAGTGCCCCTGCAGGGTAGTCTTCTGATGGAATATGCGAACAGAACGCTCTTGCATCTACGTGACATCCCAGTCCACCCGGAGGAGTTACAACGGGAACACCTCTTGATTGAAGTTCGTTACATAGAGCTTCAACAAAAATTGGAGTTTGGCTGATTATTTCCATGTCAAGGGTTTCAACAAGTCCAACTGCCATTGCTTCCATTTCACGTACTGACATTCCGCCGTAAGTCAAAAATCCTTCGTAAAGTGGAATCAATTCACGCATTTTCACATATGCTTCTTCGTTTGAGGTAATAATTCCACCACCTCTGGCAGAACCAAGCTTACGCGCAGAGAAATACGTGACATCCATAAGAGTCATCATTTCACGTGTGATTTCCTTAATGTCCACATCTTTGAACTCTGCTTCACGAATTTTGTTGAAATACAAGTTGTCCGCCAATAAGCTCGCATCAAATATTGTCAAAATGCCATTTTCGCGACAAATCTTAGAAACGTCACGCATATTTTGCACAGATACCGGTTGTCCGCCAACAAGGTTTGTCCCCGCCTCTACACGTACAAAGCAAACGTTCTCCTTGCCTACTCTATTTATTGCTGCTTTTAGCTTGTCAATGTCAACATCACCTTTGAAAGGATTGTCGCTAGTGGTTTGCATTGCTTCATCCCCAATGATTTCCTCAACAGTTCCGCCATTTTTCATGATGTGCTCTTTTGTAGTTGTAAAATGATAGTTCATAAGTGCAAATGTGTTTGGTTTTACAAATGTCTGAGCTATGATATTTTCACAGGCACGTCCTTGATGTACAGGCAAAAAGTATTTTGTGCCGAAAATGTCTTGCAACACTTTTTCCAAACGATAAAACGTTTCTGAACCTGCATAACTGTCATCTGCCTGCATCATTGCCGCAAATTGATTGTCACTCATAGCATTTACGCCACTGTCAGTCAGCATATCGAGAAATATATCTCGACTTTTTAAAAGGAATGTGTTAAAGCCTGCTTCTTCCATGCATTTTAAGCGCTCTTCCACCGGAAGCAAGTTGATTTTTTGTACCATACGTACCCTGTGCATTTCAAGAGGAATGTTCTCTCCTGATAAAAATTTTACATTTGACATGATGTTTTTCTCCTTTACCGTTAAAAGTTTGATGCTTGCCCAAAAACAAAAGTCCCTGAGCAAATTTAACTTGCTCAGGGACGAGATTTATAGTTTTCCCGCGGTACCACCCTGATTGTAGCTTACGCTACCTCTCAACGGATCAAATAATCCTTGCCCCTATAACGGTGGGCATCCGTGCATTCCTACTAAAAATCAACCAAGCAAAGCTCATTTAATTTTTTTCAGAATACCGGCTCAAGAGTGTATTTACATATCCGTCAGCACCTGCTTTCACCACCCGCAGTATCTCTAATTTCCAATGATTTGGCGTTTTGTGAATTCGCACATCACTTGGAATACTGATTAAGAATATCTTTCTCTCCGTCACAGCCTTTATTAAAACTACAGCCACTCTACCACAGTTTATCGAGTTTGTCAAATAGTTTTTTTTCGGGCATTTTCGGTTTTTTCAAGCCTTTTTCAACGTTGTTCGGCTATCATTCTACCTTTCCGTGTATTACTCTACCTTCAAAAATCACAGCATCAAAATTAATCTCGCTAATTTTATCTGCCTCAACTTCAAACAAATTGCCTGAAACAACGCTCATATTTGCAAGTTTTCCTTCTTCAATTGATCCGAAAAGATGCTCCCATCGCAATTGTTTCGCACCGTTTATCGTATATCCCTTTAATATGTTTTCTCTGCTAAGTTTTGCTGACTCAGGCGGTCTGACACTTCCCGGAAACACTGTTGGGTCAAGCGGATATTCAGGGTCAACACGAGTATTAGCTATTTGCATGCTCAAAAATAAATCTGCTCGATGTAATTCGTAATTTGAAACACAATCACTGGAAAACGTCACAAGCGCACCGCTTTCAATGATTGGATTAAACTGATACATTGCTTCCCATTTTTCTTGACCAAGATATGGAAGTGCGCCATCGCCAAACATACCACCCGACCATTGGCACGACCAGTTTATTGTCATACCTAGCTCTGCCGGCCGAAGCATATCTGCCGGATCAATTATTTCGCAGTGTGCAAGAATAACCTGCATTGTCCAAGGAATGTTTTGTTCTGACGCTTCTTCTTTTGCTAACTGAGTTGCATCACAGCTCACCCGGAATGCACGGTCTCCGGTGACGTGGATATGTATATCTAAACCTTCCCGATTTAAAAACAAAAGACATTCTTTAAGTTCTTCTGTTTCCATTTGAATTTCTCCGTAGTTTGTACCGGTTGGGTCGTTGAAGTGCGGTTCCAACAAAGCACTGTTGCCACCTTCATTCGTACCATCTAAAAAAAGTTTTAGCGTATTTATCTTAATATGTTTTGATGTGTATTTTTTTTGATAATCCCTAAGTTCCGCAATTTTATCAGGTAATTCTTTGAGCCTACGAAATCGCACGATTCCATCGTAATAGATATTCAACTCCCCCATCATGTCAAGCTCATATATAGATTTAATTTGTGATTCACCTTCTAGCCGTGCATCTGCAATAGCAGTAATGCCATGCTCCGCATTAAATTTAAAATACGGTCGCATTATATCAGGTGTAAATTCCGTAGGCGGCCTCCAACCTATCTTTTCATACATATTGTCTGCAAAGCGTGTCCATGCCCAATCTTTTGCCCATCCGGTCGGCTCTCCATTTTCATCTCTTACAAACATTTCTAATCCGGGCACAGGATCCGGCGTGTCTTTCGTCACACCCAATAGTTCAATCATTTTCGAATTCAACCAATGTTGGTGTTCAGTAAAATCATTACAAAGACACGGTCTGTCTGAAACTGCACTGTCGAGAAGTTCTTTAGTTGGACCATTGTGGTCAAACATACTTGGCGGATAGTACTCAAAATACAAAAACGGGGCTTCTTCAATAGGTGTTTTTTGCGCATAATCCCGGACAAAATCCAACAGCTCATCAACATTTTCCGTCCACGGAAGAGTAATATGCCATGCACTTTGGCTGACCAACCCCGGATGAGTATGGCTGTCAACTACTCCCGGTATCACGCCGCGCCCATTCAAATCGACAATTTTCGCATTATCATTGAACTTACTTTTCACCTCGTCCAATCTTAAATTCCCGACATATGAGATTTTTTCATCTTCAAAAGCCACCGTATTTGCAAATGGCATTTTGTCATTCGACGTAGCAATAACTGCGTTTGTAAGCACTGTAATCATAAGCGGTTCTCCTTCATTGATATGGCAACAATAATAACTTGAAAAAGATGTCTCTCGCCTCTGAAGGCGGCAAGTTCCGCTAAAAGCGGAATTTTAAAGGGACAAACTCAAAATCTCAAAAAGCGAAACTGAGCAGTCCCTTTATTCTGGCACGCCCGGAGAGACTCGAACTCCCAACCCGCTGATTCGAAGTCAGTTACTCTATCCGTTGAGCTACGGGCGCATATGTAGAAATAAATTTTTCCTACAGTCGGAAAAATTTATTAATATCTAATGGTCATTATAGAACACGGCAAGTGCAAAATCAATGACAATTGTAGAAAAAAATTATTTCTGTTGCGGCGTTTCAACGAAGGATATCTCACGAATCGTTATATTTGCTCATCAATATCGCTAAATCCTTCACCGCGTCCCCAAACGGAATTTACTTGGATTACGGCTACAAAAGCACTTTTGTCTGTTTTAGCAATAAATCTCTTAATCAGTAAACTTTCACGTGGCGAGCAAAGTGAAATCAGCTTTTTACGTTCTTGTTTTGTATACGCTCCGGTTATCATACTTTCCGAAACACCTCTCCCGATGTCATTCATAATATAGTCTGTCACTTCGTCAGGAGTGTTCGTAATAATTTCAAGTTGCACAATTTTAGATTCAAAACCGTATAATACAAAATCTATGGTTTTTGCAAAGATTACTTGCGTAATAAGAGCATATAGCGCAATATTTCTGCCAAACACAAATGCCGAACCAATAATAATTACTGCATCCAAAACAAGTAAAATTTGACTAATGCCAACGTGTGGCAGCCATTTTTTCTTTATAACTTTTGCAATTGCGTCAGTTCCGCCAAAGGCATAACCACGCCAAAATACGACGCCGGAACATATCCCACTGAGCACTCCAACAAATACTGCAGCAAGAAGAATATCGTGCTGCTCAAGCAAGTTTAGGTTTAACCATTCAAACACGAGTAATACTGAAGGAAACATAACTGAAAGAAGTATGATTTTTCTCACCTCTTTTAACCCTATCGTCACAGCAACAAATAATAAAATAAACGCTGTTCCTATGTAAAACAGAAGTGAAAAGCTGGTAGGGAAAGGCAAAAAAGTTTGAATTATCCTAATCATACCTGTCAGTCCACCGCTAGTTAACCCATTAGGTATTAAAACAGCAGTCAGCGAAAATGCTCCTACTGCACATGCTAATGTCAAAAACGTGAAATCCACGCAAAAACTTTTTATTGCTTCTTTATTTATCTTACTTTTTAAATTTAATTTGCCCACTTAAAACGTCTCCTTTACGAAATCTTGCTAATATTTTTTGCTACTTCAACAAAAGTATTCTGTCCGAAAACATCAACTAGATGGATGCTGATATTGCCGAAAATCGAGCCCAGTTTTTCACATTCATATATTTTATTATCACCGGACAAGAAAATACTTTCAGGCCTATGCACTTTACCATCATAATTGAAGTCAACGCTCCAGTAATCTATCAAACTAAGTGAATCTTCTTTTACCACTTTTTTTACTACATTTTCTGCAGATTTGTCTAACCTTAACGTCTTAATATTTGGTGTATACGAAACAAGCTTAATATTTAACATTTTCTTGTCGCTTAATTCCAAATCGCTAAGCTTAACATCCACTTTTATGTTATTTTTACTCTTAGCTTTTATCTGTTGTGTTAGGCTCAACTCTTCTGTGATTCCCAAATCACAATCCTTCGTCTG
>JGI20163J26743_11538188_pt1 | contig 15171 bp, 9 predicted proteins | sample TergutCu122P1_FD_26743 | JGI IMG/M metagenome (IMG submission 26743) | reverse complement strand
TGGGCTTATTATGACATCATGGAGGCAGCAGTAGAGCATTTATATACTTTAGATGAAAATGGACTTGAAATCTGGTCAGAGGTATATATTCCTTGGATACAGGGGTCGTCAAATCATTAATTTTATGTAAGCTAAGGCTAAAGCTCCTTAAAAGGCTAAAGCTTAAAATAGTTGCTTTGCAAATGCAAAGCAGCATAATTCACCATCACCTTATTATAACCTTTTATCCATTTGCAATGAGGCTGTCTCACCCAGAGACGGCCTCATTGCGTTGCCAAACTCATAATTGAAAAGAATCGCATGTTAGTTGAGAATGCGAATAGGGCTACAGGTAGTGGATTTATTATCTCGCCAAGAATACCCGTAACTTCAGTTATGGGATGAATTGCCGTGAGTCGCTGTAAAGACAAGCTTCCATATTCAAATTCTCAAATTTGGCGACAAAATAACCAAACAATTTGGAATTACATCTACACAAATTTGTTTTTTTCTGCTATACTGAGATTATTAAAGCAAATGTTTGCACAGGAGGTAGCACCAATGAGAAAACTGAAGTTGTACCTTGATACATCTACAATAAGCCATCTTTTTGCAGATGATACACCAGAAAAAATGGATGACACAAACCACTTTTGGAATGATGTTATTAACGGCAAATTTGAAATTGTTATCTCTCCTGTAGTAACTGATGAAATTGAAAACTGTACTGAGCCAAGACGCAGTCAAATGTTCGAAAAATTACAGCAAGCACAGCTTCAAATTCTCAGCAAAACAGATGAAGTCGTCTTGCTTGCTAATGAATATATTAACGGTGGCGTTCTTAGTGTAAAAAGTCTTGCCGATTGTTTGCATATTGCATTTGCGGTAGTTTATGATTGCGATATTATTGTTTCGTGGAACTTTAAACATCTTGTAAATGTTAAAACGATAAATAAAGTCAAAGTTGTAAACGCCATAAACAACTATCGTGAAATAAGCATTATGCCGCCAACAATGCTATTGGAGGAGGTGGAGTAGCAATGAAAGAAAGTTCAGTAATGTTGGAAGTAAGAAAGATTAAAGAAAAAAATTCTTTAAGGTATCAAGAGATGACACCTGAAGAACTAGCGAGAGAACTTGACGAATCTACAAAACGATTTATTAAACGAATGGGTAAGGATATAAAAGTAGTAACATCTGCAAAAGCAGGATAATTGAACTAACAGCTAAGAAGGAGTAATAACTCCACTAAATGTCGAATGGGTATAAAATACCTGTAAATGGGATAAGAAGTGCGAAATTGCACTTCTTGTTTTTGAATATAATTGTTTGTGCATAAAACTTAGAGAGCTTTTGCTAAAACCATGGACTTCGTTCTGGTGGTGCAACCTCAACAACTGTTGGTGTCACTAAGCTTATTACTAACAATATTATTACCACAACCAACCCAATTGCTAAAAAAACAGCTAACCATTTTGGCATTTTCATAACCTCGCTTTGTCTTTTGATTTTATCCATTATATATATATTTGCAACCACTTTTTTGAATAAATCTACGAATCTCAAAATAAATTCTAATTCCTGCAAACAGGACACGCAGTTGTCGTGTTTGTGTGGTATAATAATTGTAGAGCATGAATTTGCACTCGCCGTTTGAATGCAAGCAATGATTTATTTAACCATTTTTTCAGTCGGATTCGGGGCTTGCAAACGAATACGATTTAGCAAAAAATTTAAACAGAGGTATAGAGGTAAATATGAAAATCGACAGGCTTCTTGGAATATTAACAGTTCTTCTTCAAACCGATAAAATTACGGCACCGGAACTTGCGGAAAAGTTTGAGGTTAATCGCCGTACTATTAGTCGCGACATTGATACACTTTGCCAGGCAGGAATCCCCATTGTGACGCATCAAGGTGTAGGTGGCGGGATTTCAATCATGGAAGGTTTCAAACTGGATAAAAGCATTTTAACAAAAGGTGAATTATCTGGAATTATTGCAGCATTAAAAGGAATCGGAAGCGTCACAGAAGAATCACAAATTGAAAAAACTCTAGACAAGCTTGGAGCTAACTCGGAAGCTGTTATTTCCCTTGCCGAACCGATAATTATAGATTTAGGGTCATTTCATAACTATAAGGGTGACTTAACAAAAAAGATTGAAAACATTAAAAAAGCTATACTCGATCGAAGAATCATTGAATTTGATTACTATTATGATAAGGGTGAAAGTCATCGAGAAATCGAGCCGTATTTAGTGATGTTTCAATGGTCGTCTTGGTATGTGTACGGATATTGTTTGGAACGCATGGATTGGCGAATGTTTAAACTAAACAGGCTTTGGAACTTAGATGTAAGCGACAAGTCATTTGAAACACGTGAGATGCCAAAAGAAGAAGGCGAATACAATAGTTACCTTGAGAATGGAACTAGGTTGATTGCACTGTTTGATAAATCAGTAAAGTATCAGCTAATTGAGCTTTATGGATTTGAAAGTTTTGAAGAAACAAACGAAGGCTTGCTCTTTGAAATTGAGTTTGTAAACAAAAGTTTGATTTTGGGATGGCTTCTCAGTTTTGGCGATAAAGTTACAATAATTGAGCCAGATGAAATTATTAGTGACATAAAAGCCATTGCAACGAACATATTGGGACGCTACAATTAGCTAAATCATATTACAAGTTTGCGACGAAATTGGCGTCAAGCTTGATTTTTACTATGTAATCAAATATAATACACAAGTTACTTAAATAATAACTGCTTCATATAACTGCGCTGGTCGTGCAGACTAAATATGACAGCAGTTTAAATTAAAACTGTATATGCGAATATACACGAAAAGAGGGAAAAAATGAAAAAAATACTTTTATTAATTATTATGGTGCTAGCGTTAGGTATGCTTGCCGGCTGTGGCGACTCACCCGGGAATGCATCAGATAACAACAATATCGAGTATACTGGTGATGTAGAACGCGTAGGCAATGCTGAATTCGGATTCATATATCTTCCTGTTGATTGGAATAATTTTATGGACGTAGGCATGACACATGCGGGAATTCCTCATGTTGGATTTATGAGCTTAGAAGGGTCAATTGTAAACTTAATAAGCTATGGAGTTATCCCGGGTCTTGACCTTGTGCCGTTTATAGCATCACTAGATGTTGAATATCAAATAGTATCACTTGATGGAAACGATGCATTTAGAACGAAAGCGGCTGTTAATGAAGGTGAATTCTATTTGTTTGGATGGTACTTTACTGATGAAAATGACAACTTCAGACTTATTACTGCAGAAGGACCAATAGAAGAACTCAATGTGGTAGTGAATTTGATTGAAAGAACATTTTCACTAAGCGAGTAATTGAATTATATTTTGGAGAAATTTAGGTGTTAAATCAATTCTCAAGAACAGAATTAATATTTGGGACAGATGGAATGTCGAAACTGCAAAATTCAAAAGTTGCAGTTTTTGGCATTGGTGGTGTTGGTGGATATGCTGTTGAGGCCTTTGCACGAAGTGGAATTGGACGAATAGATTTGTTTGACGATGACAAGGTGTGTTTGACAAACCTTAATAGACAAATAATTGCAACAAGAAAAACTATTGGGCTGTATAAAGTTGATGTTGCAAAAGAGCGTATACATGATATCAATCCGGATGCTGAGGTTTTTGCACATAGAATTTTTTACATGCCTGAAACATCAGACCAGATTGATTTGTCACAGTATGATTATGTAATTGATGCAATCGATACAGTATCGGGCAAAATAGAACTTGTGGTTCGTGCAAATGAGTGTAATGTTCCAATTATAAGCTCTATGGGAGCAGGAAATAAAGTAAATGCATCAGGCTTTATAGTTGCTGATATATATGAGACTTCAGTTTGCCCGCTTGCAAAAGTTATGAGGCATGAGCTAAAAAAGCGCAATATCCCGAGCCTAAAAGTAGTTTTTTCAAAAGAGCAAGCACTTACTCCAAGAACTGATACATCAGCAAATTGCGAATCAGATTGCAAAGACCCGTCTGACACTATGAGAAAAGGCTCGCCCAAAAGGCAAATTCCGGGAAGCAATGCGTTTGTCCCGGCAACTGTTGGTCTTATTATAGCCGGTGAGGTTATAAAGGATTTAACATTATATATTGATTAAATAATAGTTACATAATAGATGGAGACAATTATGGAACAATATTTTGAGTATGGCGAGAAAGAAATAGCGCATTTAAGCAAAAAAGATAAAAAGTTAGGAGCTGCAATTGAAAGAATCGGGATTTTAAAGCGTAGCATAAACCCGGACTTGTTTGCGGCTTTACTTGAAAGCATTGTTGCTCAGCAGATTTCTGCAAAAGCAGCAGTTACAGTTTGCAATAGGCTAGATACACTTTGTGGGCTTGAGCGCGATAGATTACATGCGCTATCAGTTGAAGAAGTGCAAAGCTGTGGTATGTCTATGCGAAAAGCTGAATATATTAAAAACATTGCAGCAGTTTCTGTAAATGGAGATATCGATTTTGATAACCTTAAAAATCAAAGCAACGAAGAAATTATTAAGTCTTTAACAACTATAAAAGGCGTAGGGGTTTGGACAGTTGAAATGCTTCTAATATTCTCACTTAACCGCCCCGATGTTATAAGTTATGGAGACCTTGCAATACGTAGAGGTATGATGCGCCTTTATGGGTTAAAAGAACTAACAAAAGAACAATTTCTAAAATATGCAAAGAGGTACGAACCATATAGTTCTGTTGCTTCTTTGTATCTCTGGCACCTCTCTAGCGAAGATTAAACAAGAGTAGACAATCTAATTTTGGCAAGTAACTGGGTATCAAAATGTCTTAAAATATCGTCTTAAAATGTTTCCTGGAAAACACAAAAACTGGGAAACGTTTTTGTGTTTTTTGCGGTCTTATGTAAGGATAAAGTTTTTGATGAAAACATCAAAAAAAAATTCACATCCACCCCATTTTTACGAAATTAGTTACGTAATCTATACATAGAATGTATAAATCTTAAAAAGTCGCAAAAAATGTTACAGTGTTTTTATTGTAACATTGGAGCGGCACAAAATATAAGATTTTTTAATTGTGTGAGTTTATGCATAGATTGTAAGCTTATGCAATGAATGATGTGTATTTTATGTAGAAAAAAATTGTTGAATGTTTAAGTAGGAGAAGGACAATGAGGAAAAAAGGTGTATTAGAACGAATACTAATACTGGTTTTGGTTTTTTGTGTATCATTAGGAAGTTTGCCGCAAGCAGTGGCTTTCACAGATTATAACAATAACCAATTAACAGAAAGCGAAAACTATGATGGAGACATAGTTAATCCTGAAGATGTGTACGTACCAGGGATAGACAATCCTGACGATACGTATGCGCCGGGTGAAACATATTTGCCTGGTGAAACATATTCCCCAGGTGATATAGATATCCCAAGCGATATAACAAAACCGGATGAGGAATACGAAAAGTCGGCTGAGGACGAAAAAGAACAAGAATTTCAGCCAATAGTGCCGTTTGGTCCAGTCACGGTGACATTTGTGCCAAACGGTGTCGGAGCGTGGATAGATTCGGCTGCGGTTAATCGAACAGTTAATGCAGGAGAGCCATTGACTGCGTCTCACTTGCCAGCACCAGAGCTTTTTGGTCGACCTGGCTTTGCACTGCATCATTGGAACTCGGAACAAGATGGAACCGGTTTTAGAATTACCGGCGACACAATAATAAATCAAAACATGAACGCATATGCAATATGGGGTTTTCGTGTAGTATTTTTTGGTGGTCCGGGAGTAACTTTAACTGAACTAATACCACCAAACCCAAATAATCCAAATTGTTATTCAGATAGAATAGTGATTGTAGGTGAAAGTGTTGCGACCACAGACGGAATGACTTGGCCGAATCCGCCACAACGGCCAGGATTTACTTTTAATGGGTGGTGGGACGAAGTAACGAATACAGAAATTTTTGAAACTACTATACCTACAAGTGCAATGTCAGTTCATGGTCGCTGGACGATGAATCCGATTTATAGACTTACATTTGATCCAATGGGTGGAAGTTTTGCCACAGGACAGATTGACACACGTTACGCAGTAGGACCCAACCCTGCTACAAACTCGCCAGGAGTAAATATTGCAGGGTCACATGCAGAACCATTTTGGTTAAATAGGAATGCACCAAATCATGGAGTAATAAATCCTGGTGGTGTGGCAATTCCACGTCATAATACCGCACCGTTGGCTGTTACTTGGCCAACAACATCGAATGAAGCAAGAACTTTACATAGTTGGCGATGGCAACCATATGGTGGCGGTGTGCAGGCTTCTACTGCGAATGCTCATACTGCGGCACAATATACAGGTGGAATAAATAATATAATTCTTTTGCAGGATACTACTGTCTACGCTAACTGGGTTTATAGAGTAGTATTTAATCTTCAAAGTGGAACATGGCCGGGAACTACAGAGGGTCCTGTAACATGGGGTAGTATAGTTCGCGATATTCCTGTATATAACTTGGATGGAACGCCGACCGGAGGTGGAACAGTTGCCGATGACGCAAGAGTGTGGGTAGGTTTTCCTGCGCCACCTAATCATATAGTTCGTCCAGACCAAAGAGCACCTGCTGCTGGTGGGCCGTTTGATATGATGCCACCAGACCCAACACGTGTAGGATATATATTTGGCGGGTGGTTGAATGAGAATCCAGATTATGTAGTGAACTGGGGTACAGGTGAGGTTGCATGGCCACATCCACGTGACCCAAACAATGCACCTCCAAACTTTACTTGGTTTTTCGAGGATTGCCATGTAAATTATTCGCGCACAGTTTATGCTTTGTGGATTAGGCTCGCTGGACATACTGTTACTTTTAATCCTTTTGGTGGTGCGTGGATTGGCGCAATGGCAGATCTGCCTGTTGGCATGCCGTCAGGTTATGTTGGTGTTCAAACCAGGGAAGTACCTGCCGGGGCATGGTTAACACAGACACCAGCACCAGGAACAAGTCCTAGATTTAATATGCCAATTTTCCCAACAAGAAATAATTTTGTTTTTATGGGATGGTATGAGGATATCAATGATCCAAATACTCGATTTAATGGAAATACTCCTGTGACTTCTGACGTTACAGTTTACGCACGCTGGGTTGAAGCGGTGAGAATTATGCTTGATTTTGATGGGGCAACTACACCGGCATTGCAACCACAATTTCGCGATGTGCCATTGGGGTATAGCTTGGAGCATGTGGCACAAATTTGGAACGATACAAGGCAACATGCATCAGCACTAGGGGCATGGGGCAACCATGCATTACCAATATTTTCGCGTCCTGGTTGTACAGGGCTTAGTGAGCATCAACCAGTTCAACGTTGGGCACCGCAACCAGTCGGTGTGTTCAGTACGGAACTGGGCGGTCAAGGTGAAAGATTCGGAATGGATACGGTGGTTGATTCGGCATGGCTTCTTGCAAATGGTGGCGGAGTAAGTTTGCCACCAGGCACTGCGGCAAGAGTTTATGCTGTTTGGGCACCAATTATAACGTTTAATAGAAATCATAGTACGTTTGTATCAGGTACGACAGACTACACTGTACAACGACAGATAATATGTGGTAGTTCATTTGTTACAAATACTTTGTCAGGACTTCATAGAAATCCGGCACTTCAAATTACAATTCCTGCAAATCTTGGACCGCCGTTTGTTGCGGCTATTCCAGGAGATATTAATGTTGGACAAGCTCCGCGATTAAGTTCGTGGGTAACACTCGATAACTGGCGTGATACACCGTTATATCCTGCACTTGGTGCACCTGCCGCACATGCTGCACCTGCAGCTCCTGGGCCACTTGCGCTAGGCGGCCGTTTGTTCTTGGGTTGGTTTACAACACCTGGGAATGTAAACAATCCACTGGAAGGCACACAAGTTTTTGATTTTACTGAAATAACACACGACACAACTTTATATGCAAGGTTTGGCTTTGGTGTGGAATTCCGTTCTGGATATAGCGGTGGAGCCGCTGTGCCGGCAAATGTTATATTGCCTGGCAACGAGAGGCGAATAGTTGGCTTTGTTACACACCCACCGTTAGGTAATGATTGGCCACCAAACCCTGTTTGGAATAATAGTGGTGTAATTGTACCATTTCAGGGCTGGAATACTGAGCCGGATGCAACTGGATATTGGCATGATCATACAAGCAATATAGTTAACTCAAAAGTGTTATATGCGATTTGGGGCGGTGGAGTGACGTTTAATGCCCACGGCGGTGAATTCCCTAATGGCGACCAAGCATTTATTTTAACACATCTTGGGGGCGTATTAGGGCCTGCGTTCAATACTGTACCGACACCTGTTGAGTTTGTTACGACCTATGGGTCATTGCGTTTTAGACATTGGAATACTCGGCAACATCTTGCCGATATTATTGCTGAACCAGGGCAAATCGTAACAAGTGCAGCACCTGCTCTTGTTAATGGACAACACGTCTGGGCACAATGGGATGTGCCGATAACATTTAATCCGGGTTTAGGTACTTGGATAGGTAATGCAGCAAATCCGGGAACGCTACCTGGTCAAGCACAAGGTGCGAATGTAACACGTTATGCACCGATGGGTGGGAACTTTGATACAGTATTTCCGGCGCCACTACCTGCAATCGTTAATGGCGTGTGGCCTCTTGGTAATGCAAATACAGCACCAACATTAGCTCACCATACATTTATGGGCTGGACTGTCGGCGATCCGCCAACACCGGCACACCCATATATTTCAAGTGAAACAATTAGGACTGCAGAGCGTATAGGCGATCTACTTAGACCACGTACATACACAGCTGTTTGGTATCCAAATGTGACATTTGACTTAGCTGGCGGTAATGTAGCTGGTAATACAAATGATATTGTTCGTCCAACGAGACGAGGTATGTTTGTACAACCTTTAGCTGAGATACCTGTACCTGCACGTGCTGGCATGGTATTTGTTGGTTGGCGATATTCTGAAAATAATACACCGGAAACAATTCAAAATCAGAGTGCAGGAACTCCAAATCAAACGCAACAACAAGTTTCAGAACGTCAAGTTAATTTACCAATTACTTGGACGGCACAATGGGAACTTGAAGTAAGTTTTGATTTAAATGGTGGGATTTATGCACCTGGAACAAATAACATTGTTGGAACACCGCTTTTACGTCCAAATGGCACGGAAAATATTAATCGTCCGGTTGAAGATGGACAAAGCTTAACTGGCATGGATCGTATGCCTGGTGTGCCAACACGCGAAAACTATGTATTTGGTGGATGGCAAAGAGTTATGACAGGTCAAACGCCTGTTGTAGGTGGAGCAACGCTTTCACCTGTAACTGTAGGAAACACATTGCGTGTGACAAGCTATGGTTACGAATATAGAGCAGTTTGGTATCCGATAATAACATTTAACTTGGCCGGTGGAAATGTCGCAGGAGATGCAACAACTCCTATTTTCCGCACGGTAAGATTTAATGGAATATTAAATAATGGTACGGTTACGGCAGCGACTTTACACGCTGATAATAGACCGGCTACTATAATTTGGCCTGCACCTGTAGGACTTGGCATGCCGGCAGACCCTGTACGCACGGGATTTGCATTCCAAGGTTGGCGTTACACTGAAGTTGATGGAACGTCTCAAGTTCTGGGAACACCACACTTAACAAGAGATCAGGTTATGAGTTCGACACGTACAGTGCCTAGAACATACACAGCAATTTGGTATCCGATAATAACATTTGATCCAAATGGTGGAACTATTCCGAGTCATGGGTTAGATGAAAATGTAACTCGTGTAGTTGCAATGGATGGTAACATTAATAATAATACAATTGTGCCGCTAGATGCAGGAATGCCTGCTAATCCGGTAAGATCTGGATATGAGTTTGGTGGATGGAGAAGAATAACAGACCAAGCGGCAACAACAATAATTGTTCAGCCTGATGTAGTAGGTACCGAGATCCGCACGGCACCACAACTATACGAAGCTGTATGGGCTCCAGTTGTGACATTTAATCTAAATGGCGGCGTATATGTTGTTGATACAGCAAATCGCCCTCTTGGAACTGAAAATATAGTTAGAGTTGTAGATAGGCATGGAACATTGGCAAGTGATATAGTATCGCCTGTTAATGCAACAATGCCGGGTAATCCAACTCGTGAAGGATTTGTATTTGCAGGTTGGAGAAATATTGCAGTAAACAGTGTAGTTGAATATCCAGTGCAAATCGCAGATAGAATCCGTACTGCTAGCACTACATACACAGCAGTTTGGTATCCACTTGTAAGGTTTGATCCAAATGGTGGAACTATTCCTGGATACTTGATTGATGAGAGCGTAGATCGTATAGCAAGACATGGTCAAAATTTGACAGTTGTGACGCCACAAATGCTGACATTCTTAGGGCATGAACTTTTGGGTATGATTGCGCCTCCGACGCGGGACGGTTATGTTTTTGCAGGATGGGGTAGACATAGCAGTACTTTCCCTAATGTAATGGGATATATAAGCCAAACGCCTGAAACTCATGCTGTAGTAACAAACAGAGTGCGTACAGGAAATGCAGGAACTATTTTTGATGTTTCATACTTATATGTAGCTATATGGAGTCCAGTGATAACATTTAATCCTGGTCAAGGTACGACTCCTATAGGAAATCCTAATTCAGGTATTATGCCTGGCATGCAGTCTGGAGAAGAAGTTACACGCACAGTAGTTCGCGGAACGGCTTTAGGTGCAACGATACCTGGAACACCTACGTTATTGAATCATACATTTATGGGTTGGCGTTATACAGCACCAACAATTCAAGACCCGCTTTTGGAACATCGTTCTCATGAACCAAATGTGAGAGATACTATTCGAATGGCGACACGAACATACACAGCGGTATGGTATCCAAACATCACATTTAACTTGGCAGGTGGTACATTTGATGATGGAACTACTATAAGCACTGCGAATATAATTCGTCAGGTGCCTGTAGGCGGAACTTTATATGATAACCCTGATGCAAACTATCCAATGCTTGATAACCCTGTGTCGGTTGAACTTTGTGGAATTCCGTATCACGGTTACATAACTCGTGATGGTTACGTATTTGGCGGTTGGCGCAGAGTTATGGCAAATGTTAATCATCCGGATGCAGTTATAATTTTGCCTCTTGATATAGAGACAGGTGTAGAACAACGTGTACGTTTGGTTCCTTATGTATATATGGCAGTATGGAATCCTGTTATAACGTTTGACTTAAATGGTGGAACGTTCACATGCACATTTACAAATGTTTGCCCGGAAGCTATACTTCTTGGCTGGTATCGTGAAGAAAATACTTATAATGTATTACGTGCTGTTGAGCGTCATGGAACGCTGACAGATGATGTACTTATACCAAATGGTGCCGGCATGATTGCAAATCCGACTCGTGCAGGACATACATTTGCAGGTTGGCAAAATGCAGATGGTGAGATTATTGGACCGTTAGCAGCAGATATATTAGCATATATTGCAAATATACCTCGAAATGCTACTGCAACATATATTGCAGTATGGACGCCGACGCCTCCAACTGGTGGTAGGCCAGGTGGCACCACTATAATTGAAGACGAAGAAAGACCATTAGATTTCGTCTCTGACCATATTTGGTATGTAAGAGGATTCCCTGATGGCAGCTTTAGGCCAGGAAACTCGATTACAAGAGCTGAGATGTCTATGATATTGTTCCGCTTACTTGATAGTGCGAACAAATATACGCCGATGTCAAATAACTTTAGTGATGTAACAACAGGTTGGTATGCACAAGCAGTTAGCTACCTTGCAAGTCATAACATAGTTAGAGGATATCCGGATGGCACGTTTAGACCAAATTCTTCGATTACTAGGGCAGAGCTGACGGCTGTTATGTCAAGATTCTTTGAAATTAATGGAGATGGCGCACATAACTTCCCTGATGTAAATGATAACCACTGGGCAATTCGGTATATAATTAATGCAGTAAACAGAGGCTGGGTAATCGGATTTGAAGATGATACTTTTAGACCGGAAAATTCTACTACAAGAGCGGAAGCTGTAACAATGCTTAACCGTGTACTTGTAAGAAGGCCTAACCCTGAAACGATAAGATTGAAACTATATCCACATCTTGAATATTACTTTGATATGCACGATGGATTGTTTACTGACATAACAAGCTCGCATTGGGCTTACTATGACATCATGGAAGCGGCAGTAGAGCATTTTTATACATTAGATGAAAATGGATTAGAAATCTGGTCAGAGATATTTATTCCTTGGCTTGAAGGCGGAGTTCGATTTAATCACTAAAATCATCAAAAAATATTAAAAAATGGTCAAAAATAATTAGCAACCGACCCCGATTTCTGTTAAGGTGGCTACGTAATCTATAATAGAATGTGAAAATAAATAAAGTTGCGAAAATGTTACAACAAAAGGTTGTAGCATTTTCGCAGCACCCATTATGAAAAAAAGTATTTGACGAACACAAAGATTTGTGTTATAGTCGTACTAATCTAAATATAAAGGCTGTGACGGAGAGAAAGATATTCTCAATCAGCATTCCTGAAATTTCAGGAGATAGAGATACTGCGGTTTGGTGAAAGCAGGTGCTGACGAATATGTAAATACACTTCTGAGCTGGTGTTTTGAAAAAGTTTTTTAGTAGGAACACACGGATGCCCACCGTTATAGGGGTAAGGATTAACTGATCCGATGAGAGGTAGCCACAAGCTACAATCAGGGTGGTACCGCGGGAAATTAAAATCTCGTCCCTGAGCAAGTATGATTTGCTCAGGGACTTTTTGTTTTTGAGCAAGAGGAAAACTGTTAACGGTAAAGGAGAAAAAACTATGTCTACAGTAAAATTTTTATCAGGAGAAAATATTCCTCTTGAGATGCACAAAGTACGTATGGTACAAAAAATCAACTTACTTCCGGTGGAAGAACGCCTAAAATGCATGGAAGATGCAGGATTTAACACATTCTTGCTAAAAAGCAGAGATATCTTTTTAGATATGCTGACTGACAGTGGCGTAAATGCTATGAGTGAAAATCAGTTTGCAGCTATGATGCAAGCAGATGATAGCTATGCAGGTTCAGAAACGTTTTATAGACTTGAAAGCGTGATTCAAGACATATTTGGCACAAAATACTTTCTGCCTACACATCAAGGGCGTGCTTGCGAAAACATTATAGCACAGACTTTTGTAAAACCAAACACGGTTGCGCTTATGAACTACCACTTTACAACAACAAAAGAGCATATAATGATAAATGGCGGAGAAGTTGAAGAAATCATTGGTGATGAAGCAATGCAGACAACCAGTGATAATCCGTTTAAAGGCGATATTGACATCGAAAAACTGAAAGCGGCGATAAACAAAGTTGGCAAAGAAAATGTTTGTTTCGTTCGTATAGAGGCGGGAACTAACCTTGTAGGTGGTCAGCCTGTATCTATGCAAAACATGCGCGAAGTTTCAAAGATTTGTCGCGAAAACGGCATATTAACAGTCTTTGATGCAAGCCTTCTTGCGGACAATTTATACTTTATTAAAACCCGTGATTCGGAATTCAAAGATGTTGATATAAAAGAGATTACACGTGAAATGATGGCACTTATGGATGTTACATATTTCTCTGCTCGTAAACTTGGCTCTGCAAGAGGTGGTGGAATTATTACATCAAACGAAGAAGCATACGTGAAAATGAGAGAACTTATTCCGCTTTACGAAGGATTTTTGACTTACGGCGGAATGTCGGTTCGTGAGATGGAAGCTATGGCTGTTGGACTTATTGAGACCCTTGACATGGACGTAATCAGCCAAACTCCGATTTTCGTTGAAGCGCTATGCGAAGAACTTCAAGCAAAAGGAATTCCTGTTGTAACTCCACCGGGCGGACTTGGTTGTCACGTTGATGCGAGAGCATTTTGTTCACACATACCATCTGAGCAATATCCGGCAGGAGCTCTTGCAGCGGCATTATTTATTGCAAGCGGAGTTAGAGGAATGGAACGTGGTACTTTAAGTGAAAAACGTCTTGCCGACGGAACTCAGCCGACTGCTTCAATGGAACTTGTAAGGCTTGCGGTGCCTAAACGTGTATATACACTTTCGCAAGTAAAATATGTTGCGGATCGTCTTGAATGGCTTTTCAAAAATCGCGAGTTGATTGGCGGGCTTGAGTTTGTAGAAGAACCAACTGTATTAAGATTCTTCTTTGGTCGCCTAAAACCAACGGGCGACTGGGCAGGAAAACTTGCTAAAAAGTTCCGCGAGGACTTTGGGGATAGCTTATAGGCTTGATGCCGGGATTGCGTGTATAATACCAGATAATAGCATAAAATTATCACCGTTAATGTTCACACCTGTATAAATCGAATTAGATAACCGTAAAATTATTACCGTGCTTGCTTTTTAGTGGGCACGGTTCTATAATTGAGGTACGAAAAATTATCAAAGAAAGTCACTCCGGATTTCGAAATCAGATAACGGGCGATTCATGAGTGAGAATAAAGGTAGGAAAAATATGAAGCTAGAAAGTATATTGAAATTTTGGACAGGTTATAAGTTGCGTAAAATGGCGTGTATGTGGGTGGCGGTAATGTGCATTTTGGCGTTGTCTTTGGTGCTTATAGGTTGCGCTGATGCAGGTAATAATGCAAACGATGGACTAACACCAGGCACAAATTTACAGGAGACAGATGAAGCAGAACCTCGCATGTTTTTGACTTTTGCGACGCTTCCTGCTTTGGAAACGTTTCCTGTGTTTATCGCTGCGAATCAAGGTTTTTTTGAAGATGAGGGACTTACAGTTGTGCTTGAGCAATTTTTTAATCCTAGAGACAGAGATATTGCCTTTCAAACAAATGAGCATATCGATGGTATGGTCTTTGACCTTGTGCAACTAGCTATTTTTAGAGATGCGGGAATTGACATTGTCGCAACCACGTCTACAGTAGGACTTGCATCTTTGATAGGTGTGCAGGGCGTATACGAAATAGAGGATTTACGTGGTCTGGACGTTCTTATGACGTCAAATACTTCTATGGATTATATATTAGAAAGAGCGCTTGAATCAGTGGGTATGACTGGTGATGACATTGTAACGAACGAAGTGCCGGCTCTGCCTACAAGGCTTGAAATG
>JGI20163J26743_11538194_pt1 | contig 15326 bp, 8 predicted proteins | sample TergutCu122P1_FD_26743 | JGI IMG/M metagenome (IMG submission 26743) | reverse complement strand
AGCACGATAAGCCGCACAAGACAACTATATGGAGAAGAAGTCTTTTTATCCTTGTTCCGGAAAGTATTGTCATTATGTATTTCCAAAGGGATGGTAAGAGGGAAGCGTCAGGCGATTGACAGCGCGTTAATAAAAGCGAATGCGTCAATGGACAGTTTGTTGGAAAAAGAAGTGATGGAAGATGCAGGAAGATATGCGGAAGAACTAAATAAGAATAGCGAATATAAAGTAACCGCTAAATATGAAACTGGTTAACACCCGAGGAGTTGCCTTGGCGAAGAAGCATGTATTGATGGCGGCGCTTGCATATAATTTGAAAAAGTTTTTGAAATTCATTAATAAACGATATGCGGCAAACTTTATTGCGATTCCGGATAGGAAAGAGAATTACAATGAAGATACAGGTCATTTATTATGTGTTTTTATTATATTTTTGTTAATTATTAATGAATCCGGAACTATTTGCCTGAGAAACCAGTTTTACGATTCACAGTCGTAGTATAGACCTGATTTTTTACATAAAACTAATTTGTTGTGCAACAAGCACAAACGGTAACTGCTACGCCGCCTGTTCGGCGGCTCGGAGCCAGAATGCTATCTGAAAATTGTTTTGGAAAAAGCTAACTTCTAAAACGTTCTTTTTGGAGAACAGAGAGAATTTCCCTGCTAAGTTTTGGATACATTATTATAAGAGTTTTTAAATTCTCAAGCGACGCTGTTATTTCTCTGCTTTTTGCGCTTTTCTCAAGTTTTTCCGCCGCATTCCCAAACTTTGTCATGGCAAGATTCCATGAACCACCCTTTAGAGAATGCGCTTCCCTGCTTAATGCTTCAAAATCTTCTTTTTGAAGAAGAGCTTTCATATTAGCAAGTTGAGTTCTAATTTTTTTTTCAAACTCTTCTAATATTTCAAGAACAATATCTTTTTCTCCCAAAAATACTTCAAGGGCTTCATCATAATTAAATATTTCTTCATTTTCTGTTAAAGGCATATCAGTAGATTCGAGCAGAATTTCTATATTCTCTATTCCATCGCCCGTGTCTGCCGGAAAATTGCTAAAAATAGTTTCAATATCTGCTTCGCTCTGCGGCGCTCGCTCAAAAGAAGAATCCTGAATATGTTTTTGCCTCGGCTCTTCAACAGCTCCAAGTTCTTCCAGACTTGCAAAACTATCTTCGCTTATAATCCACTTGCCAAAAAGCTGCACCAGATCTGATTTTTTAAACGGTTTTGCAAGATAATCATCCATGCCAGCCTTGAGAAACGCCTCTGCGTCACTTGCAATTGTACTTGCAGTTACAGCTATTATAGGCGTTTCTATTCCCATTTCGCGAATTTTTTTGGCAGCATCAAGACCGCTCATAACAGGCATCTGTATATCCATTAAAATAAGATCAAATTTTTTTTCCGAAGCAAGCTCAACAGCTTCCATCCCGTTGACCGCCATCTCAACTTCAATTTGTAAATTTTCAAGAAGCATTTTAAAAAGTTTTTGATTTACATAATAATCTTCTGCCACAAGAACTCTTTTTTTGCTTGAAGAAATAAGTTCTTCGACAACCTTGATATCCTGTTCTGTATCAATATTTTCTTCTTCATCAATATCAATAACTATATCAAGAGCAGTAAAGAGAGTATTATAAAGAGTATTCTTCTTAATTGGCTTGTTTATATATCCATCAAACCAGTTAAGAAGTTTCATCTTTGCCTCATTGCCGCCCATTCCAATCGGAGTCATAAGAATTTTTTTAATATCATGGAAACGCCCGCTTGTATTTATTTCGCTTGCAAGCTGCCAGCCATCCATTCCCGGCATTCTTTGGTCAATAATCATAAGTTCAATTTGATCTCCGGGAGCAGCGCCGCTATTTTGTAAAAATTCAAGAGCCATAGCCCCGCTTTCAGCTTCAAAAACTTTTATATCAATCTCTTCGAGACAGCTTTTTATCTGCTTTCTGCTGGTTTCATTATCATCTACAAGAAGAACTCCTACAGTATGAGAAAGTTTGGTTCCGGGCATGGGAAATTCTTTTGGCAGATGACTCGCTCCGGACTTAATTGTAAACCAGAAAACAGAGCCTTGTCCCTCTGCGCTCTCAACTCCAATCTGTCCGTCAAAAAGTTCCACAAGCTGCTTGCATATAACAAGCCCAAGACCTGTGCCTCCAAATTTTCTGCTAACAGATATATCTATCTGTGAATATACATCAAATAAAAGATGTTTTCTGTTTTCGGGAATACCTACACCTGTATCTCTTACAAGAAATTTTATAATCATTTCTCCGGAAGAGTGATTTTCAACAAGCACACTAACAGCAACTTCTCCTTTTTCTGTAAATTTTATGGCATTGCCAAGAAGATTAGTAATAATTTGTCTAAGCCTTACAGGGTCGCCATTAATTACTTTAGGCACTTTTGGAGAAATTGAGAGAATTACTTCGAGCCCCTTTTTATGCGCCTCCATTGCAACAAGCGTTATGGCATCTTCCACTGTTTTATAAAGATCAAAATCAATTGTTTCAAGTTCAAGTTTGCCTGCTTCTATTTTTGAAAAATCAAGAATATCATTTACAAGACTTGAAAGAACTTCTGCAGAAAAAAGAATTTGTGTTCCGTATTCTTCCTGTTCTGCGTTAAGCGCTGTATCAAGCATAAGCTCCGACATCCCAACAATTGCCTGAAGAGGTGCTCTTATCTCGTGGCTGGCTTTGGCTATAAATTCTGATTTTGCTTTTGTAGCCCGCTCTGCAATATCTTTTGCTTCTTCCAGTTTTTTTTCAGCATTTTTAAGCTCTGTTATATTTTCTATAAAACTTATATAAAATTTTTCCCCATCATTGATAGGTCCTGAGTTAATTATTATTGAGTAACAAAATTGCTTGGTCTCAGCGACTGTTATCCACTTTTCCCGGCTTATAGCTTTTTTATTATTCTGCTTTAACAGATTAAAAATAATTACAAACTCATTGTAAAACTCCCTGTTTATGGCAGTAAACAATGGGCAGGATATAAGAGTTTCTCTTTTTTTTCCTGTTAGCGCGCAAAAAGCCTGATTTACTTCCTGTATTTCAAGAGATTCATTAAAAATGAATATTGAAACAGGAGAATTTTCCAGAAATGCAAATACTTGTTTGTCATACATAATCACTACCAATAATTATTAAAACCCTGGGTTAAGAATCTCTACTGTTTTTCTCTTTATAAGGTTTGGATTAAGCGGTTTACTCATATAGCTTTTAACGCCATATTTTACAGCTTCAAGCACTGTTTCTTTCTGCGAATGAGTAGAAAAGACTATTACCGGGATTTTAATTTTCTTTTGCTTGATAAATTCAAGCACTCCAAAGCCATCCAGTTCCGGCATTGAAATGTCAAGAAAAACAAGATTATACTCTTTTTTTTCCAGTGTAAGAACATCTACAAATTGTTTTCCGTTTTCATACATATCTATTTGCCAGTCAAGAGCTTTAAATGTTACGCCTATCAGCTTTCTTATAACAAAATCATCATCAACAACGGCAATTTTTATATTATTACCGCTTGCTTCAAGCTGTCTTGTAAGATCTTCTGTTTCAAATCTCATTTCTATTTTTGTCTCTTTTACCTCCATAGCTTTTGGAGTCAATAAATTTTCTTCAACAATTTTGTCCTGGGCAAAATTATCTGCTTTTTGCCCAATAAGATAATCAAGAGCATCGCTTAGATTATTTTTTACCTCAATTTCTTTATATCCGGTAACAGAACTCATAAAATCACGTATTGTCTTTTCATTGGTTAATACAACTATCCTGTCAAGATTTTCCTTAGAAGTTTTTATCAGAATATCAAGAAGCGCCCTCATCTTGTAAAGATCTTTATTTTCGATTACTATTCCGCTTATCATAAGAAGTATTTTGGGAGTAGATATGTCATAGTTATTAACAAGTTCTTCCAGTTTGAATTTTAGTATTTCTATTTTTTCAATATTAAGACCGCGAGCTATTTCAATAAAAATAATTTCGTCGTTAAAATTTGCTTCGATAATACATTGTGTCTCATCAATTTTAAAAGTTATTCCAAGAATTTCAGATATTCCTTTTAAAAGAGAATCTATTTTCAAGGGTCTTGAATATATTTTCTTTACTCCATATTTTGCAAGCTGCGTTACCTTGCTTTTATCTATTTTATTTGCAAGCAGTACAATGGGTGTAGATATAGTATTGGGATTTTGTTCTTTTTCTTCGAGAACTTCGGCAAGATTTTTTCTTGTAAGAGCATGATCCATTACAATGAGGTCGGGAATAATTTTTCTCATTTTTAAAGAACCATCAAGACCGTTTAGGGCTACATCAGCCTGACAGCCAAATTCTATTATTTTTTTTTGCAGATAGTCGCGAAATTCCTCATTTTCATCAATTATTAAAACTTTCTTCATCAAATTTTTCTCCTGATTCGATCAAAAAAATATCCGTCAGAATCTCTCGCGTAACTGCATAGAGAGGAGGCATTTCCTCTGAAAGTTCCATAACTGTAGAAAGCTGGCTTCCCGGATCTGCGGGAAGATCTGAAACATAATAAAAAAAATTGGTAAAAAGGTTTTGCGGTATAAGACCATGCTGGTTTCCTTCTATTATTTGCCGCAAATAATATATACCTTCCATTTCAAGCCCAATGCAATCCCAAATATGTCTGTAAAAAGAAAGCATCATGGTGTTTTGAAAAAGCGTGCCATCTACTGTAAGCATGGGCCCTTTATGTATTTTAGTTCCATCAAGCCTTTTTTGCAAACGATTAATTGTAGAAAGAGCTTTATTTTCTACAGATTGAAAAAGATCTTCTGACTGCTCAATAAAAACATCGGGCAGAAGAATATCTCCTCTTTTGCCAACAAGAGCGCCTGCTTTGCCTATAATGTTAATGCTGCTTATTCTTTGTCCAAACTGAAGAAGGAGGCTTCGCATAATTTCTTCTGCTTGCTGACCAAATGCATAATCAATATTAAGAATAATTGCATTTGAATTCTTTGGGATTGGCGGAAGCCCGGGATCGCTTATTTTATCTTTAAGCTTATTTAAACTAAAAAGTTGTACCTGAATTCCCGTAGACGCTGTTCTCTCAACTCTTATGACCCCATCGTTATTGTCAAGTTTTAACGTACCATCTTCATCTTTTTCGTTTATATAATCTTTTGAAAGAGCATAAAGCAAGTCATATTTATTAAACCACTTTTGGCTTAACGCCTGGTGCTGGGTTTTTTCTCCCCACGAAATAACTTCGTCTATTCTTGAAATTAATTTGTGGTTAAGACAGTTTAACACAGAATGGGTGTTGCTGCTAATAACATGAATATTAACATCCTCTGGAAGCTCACTTACTTTGTACCCTGTAAGATTCTTTACAGCATCCCCTATTTGCGAGAGCCACATCTCTGCTCTTCTTGTATTATAAAGGTCAACCTGCTTTTTTATAACAAGGCTAAAAATTCCGCTGTGAATCGCAACATTATAAATATATTTTACAGTATCGTCCGGCCAGATAGTTTTAAGCCCGGCAAGCTCTCTTGGCGAAAACGGAAGGGTTTTTAAAAAAACTGCATCTGCCTTTTTTTTATCTTTTTCGAATTCATTTCTTGATATGTGATTTTTTATGGCAAGCAGTATACGGTGTTCCGAAAGTTTTTTCCGTATTTTTTCTGCTTCCACTACAAATACGCAGAGGCATGTAATGAGGTCAAGAAGATCAGTTATGCCTGGTCTGTAAAGCATCATTGTTTGACCATTTTGCATTTTCCAGCTTCTTCTGCGCCGTGCAGGAGCAGGAACAGGGTCAAAAAGCTTCCACGGCTCCGGTATATGCGCATAAAGCTCATCTGTAAGAATGTAAACAAAATTTTCCGTAACATTTGAAGGAAGCCGCTTAACAGCATAATCAAGCACAGATGTGTCAATTTCATCTTCCCTTGATAATAGTTTGTGCATGGCAGGCTCCATGTCTTTGTAGAATGGAATAAGCTGCCGTATTTCTATATGCCCCCTGTTTATCCCCTGAAGAACTTCTGCTTTAAATCTGTCAAATGCCGAAAAAATCCCCTGCTTATCCCGCAGTATTGTACTCATGGCTTTCGAGAACGCTTTAGAAGAGTTGACAAGCTGCCTGAAGTTTTTTCCCGAAACACTGTAGCACGAAACATCAGACAATGCCCTTACTGTATAAATTCTTTTTTGATTAAAAAGCGCAGCTCTTTCCCCAAAATAGTGACCCGCTGTTATAACATTTATTCTTATAGAACCCGATGCTTTATAATCCAGAGTTTCAACAACGCCTTTCCTTATAAGATATACACTATCTTCGCTGTCGCCTTTGTTGTATATTACATCGCCCTTGTTAAAAGAATACCCTTTTAAAGCCTTAACCAGCTTCTTTTTTTCCTGGGTAGACAAAAATCTAAAAGGAATTACTCTTTCAAGCAACGCTGCCGCAGAGCTATAATCTTGCTTGATCTTTTCCTGTTGAGACTTCATTATAGCAACAAATCCAGATTTATCTCACATGCTGCACATGGAACACTGATGCCCCAGTTCTCAAGAACCTGGGGGTTAATTTCCCCCATTATACCTATAATTTTACCATTTGATATAATTTGAGCGCATCTCCCTTTTATAAAACGCCCATCCTCTGCTTCCTCAAGAGTATAATCCACAGATATATAAAACATTATTGCCGAAAGCTGCGAGCTTACAAGATTAAATCCAGCATCTTTATCTGCCGATAGAAATCCAAGCGAATTAATGGTGATGGTTCCATAGTTTTCCTTAGGGTCTTTTACAGCAACTTTTCCTGTTTCGAAAATTTTGTGAGGGTAAACCGCATTTCCTGATACTGATTCAGAATTAAGCAGCGAAGGAATAATAGATGGTCTGAGATATTCAAAATTTTCGCTCATTGGGTTGGCAATTTTTATCACATGGCTGCCATTGATATTCATCTTTTCGATAAAATCTTTTGCTGAACCAAGATAATTGTAAATCATTTCCTGGAATCCCAACCCTACCATTATATTTTTTATTTTTCTGCCAAATATTGTTGCATCGGTAAGCCTGCCCATTGTAAAGTCATCTGTCATTACAGGCTCAAAAGTAGTTAGGCCCTTCCCTATCATTATGTCTTCTATTATATCTACAGAGTGAAGAAAATCGTTTCTATATTCAGCCGGATTAAGCACAATATTCTCCCCGTTAACTTCAACCCTGCACCCCATTTTTCGCGCGTAATTCGCAGCTTCTTCTACAGTAAAGCTCTCACCAAGCCATTTGTTGACAAAAGTTATATCTGCCTTAACAGGCTGCTGAAAGTAAAAAGGTGCTGTAATTTCTCTGCCAAGCGGCGTATCATAAGGATATACTGTTTTTACAGGAAAAACTTCGTAGCCTGCATCGTACAGGTCACAGGCAACAATAGAAGTTGCAAGCAAAAGTGAGTAAATATCTGTTCCAGTCATCTCTACAAAAAGCTCTTTGTCGCCAACAACAACAGCTCCAATATCATTGCTGTTGGTTACAGGAGGAAGACTCAAAGCTTTGCCCTGCGAATCCACAAGATAGGGGTATTTGTCAAACCCTGCTATAATCGCTCCGAACTCCTGACCCTTTTGATGCTGTTTTATTACTTCCCTTAACGTTAGCTTTTTATCGAGCCCAAGCGGAACAAAAGCTTCTTTATCCGGGTTTGCTGCAAAATATTTTACAGGGTATGTAAAGAGATCGCTTCTGTAAATTCCCATTGCTATGCTGCGCCTTTTCTGCCCGTAATTCCAGCATATTTTTTCCTGAGTCTGGATAATATCCTTAAGCAATGCTTCATCAATGCTTTTGCCTTTAACTGCAAATCCGGTAACATAGGGTCTTATATCTTTAAGAGCAGGATCAACTTCTATTATTCTGCTTCCGCTTTCTTTTACATTCCCATTCATTGAGAAAAACGGATACTCTTTTCTCTCTCCGCCAAGATATTGTCTAAGCTGTCTTCCAAGTCCTGGAGCAGACCATAAATCAGGGCGGTTGGTGTCGTTTAACTCTATTTTTAGAATATCGCCTTCCTGTCCGTCAAACTCTGCTTTGGCAACAGAAAGAAGTTTTATAAACTCATCTCCGGTTATTTTTTTTCCAATATATTTATACAGCGAATCTTCATTAACTTCTATTTTTGGCATCGTTATTTACTCCTTCTGAGCCTTACGCTTTCAATATTGCTGGTAAAAAGCTCTCTTAAATCATTTAGCCCAAGCGACATTAGCGCCATTCTGTCAATTCCAAGCCCCCATGCAATTACAGGCACATGGATTCCAAGCGGTTCTGTTAATTCCGGCCTAAAGATCCCGGATCCGCCAAGCTCAAACCACCCAAGCACCGGGTGTTTAATATGAATTTCCACAGAGGGTTCTGTAAAAGGAAAGTATCCCGGGACATACATAACTTCGGTTGCACCCGCAACTTCTTCTGCAAACATTTTAAGTAGCCCGAGCAAAGTTTTAAAATTCACATCTTCGCCAAGAACAATTCCCTCGGTCTGGTAAAAATCAGAAAGATGGGTCGCATCTACTTTGTCATATCTGAAACATCTTGCGATTCCAAAATACTTTCCGGGAATTTTTGCATTCGGAAGTGTTCTTGCAGAAATCGCTGTTCCCTGACTTCTGAGAATAAGTCTTTTCGTAAACTCCTTGTCAAAATTATATCCCCAGCCGCGGCTTCCTGTTTTCCAGCCATTTTTGTGAGCCTCTGCAACCTGGTCAAGATATGGCTGCTGAATCTCCTTTGCTTTATTCGGCTCGGCAACGTGGTACACATCGTGAATATCGCGCGCAGAATGGAATTGCGGCATAAAAAGCGCATCGCAGTTCCAGAACTCTGTTTCTACAAGCGGTCCGTCAAACTCTTCAAATCCAAGTGAAACTAATTTATCTTTTACCCCATCGAGAAATTCAGAGTATGAGCTGTGCCTTCCAAGCAAAACTCTTGCAGGCGGAGTATTTACGTTATAACTTCTGAATGTTGCATTTTTCCAGCTTCCGTCTGTTAGCATATCCGGAGTAAGGCTTCCAATTTCGTTGCCGGAAACGCCCTGCGCCTTTAATTGCGCCTTGACCTGCTTGCCTTCGGGAGTCATTCTGTAGGTTACGTCTTCTCGCTCTACTATGCGGAACGGCGCGCTGCCGCCGCCGCGCTTTTTGCTTATGGTGGACATTGCCTCGATTTCGCTTTTGCTCAGGGTATTTTCTTCAAGTTCGCCGGACGCGAACGCGGCTGCGGCGCCTTTATCCAGAAGCGCCCGCACTTCTTTCATAAGTGGCGGCATTTCGCCTGTAATAACAGCTTTTTTTTCTTCGTTAAGCGCCATTACGCCTGCTTTTGACATCTGTCCGAATGCAGCGCCTGTATCTTTGTTTTCAAGCGAAAGCGCTGCGCTGATATCAGTAAGAGTAAGTGCGCCTTTTTCTTTAACAAGATTAAATATCTTTTCTGCAGGAGTGCCGGTTTTCTGCAAATCGCGGCCAACATCTGTTATTTCATATATTACTCTCTGCTTTTTCTCTTTTTCCTCAATAAGTTTTTTTGCAGAGAGCCAGCTAAATGCCTGGTTATACTGACCGGCTTTAAAAGCCAGTTTATCCATAAGATTCTCTGCTGAAATATTCTCTTCATCTGCATTTAATAGCAATTTAATCTCAAGAGGATGAAGGGTTTTTATATCGTAATCCATCTAAATCTCCTTTTTTTTTGCTCACAATTCGCAATAATCTAAAAACTTATGCTTGCGGCTGTGCTGCTTACAATGGTCTCTCGGCTTTAAGCCGCGTACGCTCATGTTCGCTTCGCTCAAAATCGCTTGCGCGTCTTTCGCCTGCGACCATGCAAATTACTGCCAGTCTTCTGCCTTTTTGTGCCATGATATCATATATGATACTATATATGATATCATATGTGATATCACTCCATTCTACTTAAAGCCCGGCACACATTTTTCAGCCAAAGTTTTCAAAAGCAGCCCTACATCGCTTACAATCCCAATGGACTGACCCGAACCCCTGTCAGCAAGCTTTGTAACAACTGCCGGGTTAATATCAATACATACTGTTTTTACCCACGACGGAATCATATTGCCCGTACCAATTGCATGAAGCATTGTCGAAAGCATTATGACCATCGAAGCGCCTTCGCAAATTTTCGCATATTGCGCCTGAGCTTCGATCATATCAGTTACTGTTTCCGGGAGCGGGCCATCATCCCTGATTGAGCCGGCAAGACAAAAAGGGATTCCGCTTTTTACTATCTCATACATTATACCACGGGTAAGAACATTCTGTTCTACTGCATTTTTTATTGAGCCGCACAAATTTATCCTGTTGATTGCCCGCATGTGGTTTTTATGCCCCTCGTTGGCAGGCTTTCCGGTTTTTTGGCAAACGCCAAGCGAAGTTCCAAAAAAAACAGACTCAATATCGTGCACAGCAATAGCATTGCTGCCAAGAACCCCGCCAAAAAACCCTTCGCGTACAAGAGCAGAAAATGCGCGCGAACCCCCTGAATGGACAACAACAGGTCCGGGTACAACAATAACTTTTTCCTTTTTTTCCTTCATTTTGATAAGCTCAGCGGCAAGCTTGCTTATTACAAAATCCGCAGAGCGCTCCGAAGAGACATCGCCGGACATAAAGCTAAAATCCCCGCTGCCCCTTTCTCTGGCAGGCGGAAAAACGCGGACAGAATCAGAGGAACAGAGCACTTTGTCTCCTTTTTTCACGTCCCTTAGCTTCACGCAAACAAAGCCATCTTTTTCCAGTACAATAACAGCATCCATTCGCTGGCTCGCAACCTGATGCCATTTTTGTTCATGGAAAACTTCTGTGCGGTGATTTGTTGTTGAGTAAAAATCTTCGGGTACACACTTGTCCGCAGGAGCATTTTTAAAAACAGCTTCGGGAGTCATTTTTTCGTAGCTCCCAAACTGAATAAGTTTGGGAGAAAGAGCCTGAATCTGCTCCTCTGTTTCGCAAATAAGGTCAATCTCAAGAACAGATTCCTGGTCATTTGTTTTTCCGACTTTAAATTCGATTATCTCGTAATCTGCCCCTTCGACAATAATTGTATTTAAAGTTTGAGTAAGAATGCCTGAATCAATGAGGTGCCCTTTTGCTATAAACCTTCTTTTTTTCATTTTTCGAATGCTCCCAAAGCACTATTTATATTTTTTGATTGTCCAGCATTGGCGCGAGTATCCGTGCCTTTCAAAATCAGGGGATACTGTTTGCTCTGTAATATTGCTGGTACAAAATAACTTATTTATACTATCATCGAGTTTAAATTTTTTAAAGTTACTTGAAAAAATAATTATACCATCTTTGGTAAGCTTTTCAGCAGCCAGAGTAAGTAGCCCCGCGTGATCTCTCTGAATATCAAAAAAACCTTCCCTGCTTTTTGAATTAGAAAAAGTGGGCGGATCTATAAAAATAATATCATATAATTCCCTGTTGTTTTCAAGAAATTCCATACAATCTGCTTTTATAATCTGATTTGTTCTAAGACTCATTTTATTAAGCACAAAGTTTTTCTCTGCCCAGTCACAATATGCGGAGTTCGCATCCACACTTGTTGTTGCCAGAGCCCCACCTGCTGCTGCATAAACAGAAGCTGTAGCTGTATATGCAAAGAGATTCAGCATTTTCTTCCCATCTGCAAGCTCCCGGATCATTTTTCGTGCGATTCTGTGGTCAAGAAAAATGCCGGTATCAAGATAATCATGAAAATTCACATAAAACGAGAGCCCCTCTTCCTGAATTATCTCGAAAACACCCTCATCTGCTCTTTTTTTATACTGATCCCCCCGCTTCTGCCGCTTTTTTTGCCTCACATTTATGTTTTTGTAATAAATTCCTGTTACATTTTGCGCTGTGTAGATTATTTCTTTTAATCTATGTTCTGCTTTTTCGGCAGGAATCTCGGCAGGCGCAGCATATTCCTGTATAAAGAGGAATTGCAACACAGAAGTCGCATCCGGCGCTGCGGCACGCGAATGCTGGTCGCTAATGCGGGTGCTGTATATATCTATCGAAGCTGAATATTCGGGGATATCTGCGTCATATATTCTATAACAACTAATATTTTCTTTTGTTTTCCACTTTTTTAAGGCTTTTATGTTCTTTTTTAACCTGTTTGCAAGCATTTCAGAAAAATAATCTGATGATACCCCGGCTTCTTCGTTCTCGTCAAAGTTATTTTTGCCCTTGCTGCTCCTGCGCTCTTTTGCGGCGTACAAAGGCACTTCGTCCCCGTCGCTGGACAAGGCGCACGCTTCGCGCCTGTTGCAGTCCCTGTATCTGGAATCAATACTAAAAATCCCGGAAACAGATTTTATCGACCCATTATACACAGTATTTACCTGAAGCGCTTTCATCCCAAGATTCCGCGAAAGCTCCTCATCTCCGGAAAGCGTTAAAACCTTAAATCCTTCGAAATTTTCCTTTATTTTTTCGCCAGCCATCTGGTAGAGTTCCGGAAGCTCATCTTCGCTGCCAAGCCTTTTTCCATACGGCAAATTAACTGCAACAAGCCCTGGTATAAGATTTTTATCAAGCTGATTTTCTATATTTGTTATATCGCATTTTTTAACGCTAATATATGAAGAGAGACCTGCTGCCTTGATGTTTTCTTTGGATATTTTGATGGCATCTGCATCAATATCAAAGCCAAATATTCTTACAGGCAAAAGGCTTTCGAGGCTCCGTGCCTGGTACGCTTCCTCGATTAAAGCTTTCCACTCTTCGGGTTTAAATTGCCGCAAATGCTGAAAGGAAAAATTCTTTCTTAGCAAACCGGGTGCGGTGTTGGAAGCTATCAGCGCAGCTTCAATAAGAAATGTACCGCTCCCGCACATTGGGTCTACAAAAGCCGGCTTGTCATCAGTTTCATTTCTCGGAGGAGTTTTGTTGTTCTCCCCCAAGCACAGCGGCCAGCCTGCTCTCTCAAGAAGCGCTGCTGCAAGATTCTCTTTTAGCGGCGCAACCGCACCCTTTCGCCTGTACCCCCGCTCATGCAAGCTGCCGCCGGAAATATCCAGACTTATCGTCGCACTGTTTTTCGCAACAAAAAGATTTATTCTTATATCTGCATCCTGTTTGTCCACAGTTGGCCGGCTTCCCGAAACTGCCCTAAAATGGTCGGAAATACCATCTTTTACCAGAAGTGAAAGATACGAAGAATTTGTAAACGCCCTTGAAAGCAAAGTTGTATCAACAGCTATTGTTTTATTTTTAAGAAAAAAATCAGACCACTTTATTCTTTTTGCTCTTTCGTATATTTCGTTTTCATCTTTGGGATTAAAATCTTCGAGCGCCAGAAGCACTTTTCCGGCAATTCTTGACCAGAGACATATTCTAAGCCCATCGGAAAATGAGCCTGTAAACTCAACGCCGCCTTGCTTCTGTACCAGAGCAAGAGCTGGTTTAATGTTTTTGAGCTCTTTATTAAGCTGATGTTCAAACCCCGAAGCGCATGTAACGAAAAACCTGTATGATTTTGCCATAATACATATAGTATATCTTATCCAATTTTTGTTAAATAGTTAATTATGCTTATAGTTTTCTGCAAGAAAACGAGAAAAATGTGGAAGCACTGCCCCAAAGGGATATTAATTAGAGGTAAACAAAAGGTATAATACCTTTTGTTTACCTCCTTGCTCGACCATGTGCAAGCTTCGCTTGTCCGCGGTTCTCGCTTCGTCGGTAAGTAAGAACCTACTATTAAATTTTAAAAAATGGTTCTTAATCAGCGCTTCCTTAAGGGCGCACCAGCCGGAAGCCGATGTCGTTGAGCCTGCCCCACGGCTGAACGTTGCTGCGGGTCACGGAACGCGTCTCCATAGCAATGACTAACCAACTGCCACCGCGTAACACACGGAAAAACCCCGAGGTGGGTCCATGAGGATCCGCCTTGGGTGTGTCGGTATAAACAGCAAACCAGTCCCATACCCACTCCAACACATTACCGCTCATATCATAAAGACCCAATCCATTTGGATCTAAGCCACCCACCTCACGAGTTATCAAGCCGCTGTTAACATTATGCCAAGCTACCAATAAAGGATTATCACTGCCGGAAAAGGTATAGTTACCGGGCGAATTAGGAATACAATTAGGTCGATTACCGCCTTTGGCTGCAAACTCCCACTGCGCCTCGGTAGGTAAGCGATACCCAGTAGAGCCGGGTACAATTCTAACAGCATCCCAAACTGGATTATTGCTAGTTGGCACAGCTCCCCAATCATCAGGATTCGTACTGCCATTTATACTATAAACAGGTGTAAGATTTCTCAATATACTAAGCCTGTTAGCAAATACAAGAACATCATACCAGCTTACTCTCTCAACAGGTCTGCGCCCTTGAATTTCAGTTCTCCCAAGCTCTGCATTAAAAGCAGGAGGATGGCTTACTCCCTGAAAATGACTGGGGTTCGTATCCATTACAGCTATCCACTCGTCTTGTGTTACAAGGTGCTTACTCATGCGAAAACTACTTACTGTTATCGGATGTACCGGAGTTACATCCGAGCCTCCCCATGTTCCAAGATTCCTGCCCCTCTCAAAAGTGCCGCCGGCTATCGATTCCATGTCAATTACAGGAGGAACATTTGTTCTCCAGTCATGTGCTATAACTCTTAAGGTATAACGCTTTTCTCTGCCGCTATCGGACCTAACGTCTATTGTAAATAGATTCTCGCCGGGAATAAGGGCGGCTGTGTGGTTTATTATATTGGATGCAGAAAAAGAATTATCGCCTATTCTGGCTTGCCGCTCATATCCGGCAAAGCCGGCTGTTATGGTAATATTTTGAGGGTCTGTTGGAAGAAGGGAGACTATGTAGTTCGTTATGCCGGGAGCAAAGCCCGGGTTAAGCGTACCTTGCGAAACAGCGAGTGAAACCAAATCAGCATTCAAATACCTCGCCTGCATTCTAGGCAGCTCATAGGATGGCATGGCTCTGCCTGCTGCTGTTGTTATGTTCATGGTTAGGTCAATATCAGCCCAACGCGCCTGATTCGGGATTCCTACTCTTACCTGTTGTCTGTTGGGGAGTAATTCTGTTGTAATATCATTAAGATTACCAGGAAAGGTGCCGCTAAAATCAAAGTTTAAATCCCAGCCCTGGGGATTGCGCACATCTATTGTCATATAAGTATAGCTGCCGCTTCCGGGTTCGATGGCATAAATGCCGCTGGACATACGAAAGTGCGGGCTTGCAAAATGATATCCTACGCCTTTGGTTCTGGTAGTAGCATATTCGATAAAAGGTTC
>JGI20163J26743_11538196_pt1 | contig 15390 bp, 10 predicted proteins | sample TergutCu122P1_FD_26743 | JGI IMG/M metagenome (IMG submission 26743) | reverse complement strand
ATGTTTGCTGAGATTAATACTCAGATGCGAAAAGAGATGGAAGAGATAAAAGGAAGTGTACAGGTTGAGCCTAGTGATGAGTTGATGGAGAAGTGGAAGAGACAGTATCGTAGGAGTCATGTGTAGGAGGATTGATTATGAGAAGAGTGAGAACTAGATTTGCACCTAGCCCAACGGGGAGGATGCATGTGGGAAATTTAAGGACAGCACTGTATGCCTACCTTATTGCAAAGCATGAGGGTGGGGATTTTCTTTTAAGAATAGAAGATACGGATCAAGAACGTTTTGTGGAAGGTGCACTTGAGATTATTTATAATACTTTGAGGAAGACAGGCCTGATTCATGATGAGGGGCCAGACAAGGATAAGGGGTATGGACCTTATGTTCAAAGTGAACGTAGTGAAGAAGGGTTATATCTTAAATATGCTAAGGAGTTGGTGGATAAGGGAGCGGCATACTACTGCTTTTGCTCTGAGGAGCGCTTGGAGTCTCTAAGGGCTTCAGGGGAGGGTTCTTATGTTGTGAGGTATGATAAATACTGCTTGAGTGAGGTTGACATGGTAGATGAGAAGCTGGCATCTGCTCAGCCTTGGGTGATTCGCCTTAATATTCCAGAGGAGGGGACTACTTCTTTTGTGGATGAAATTTATGGAGAGATTACTGTTTCTAACAGTGAGCTAGATGATATGGTGTTGATTAAGTCCGACGGTTTTCCCACCTATAATTTTGCCAATGTAGTAGATGACCATCTTATGGAAATCAGCCATGTGGTTCGTGGCAATGAGTACTTGTCTTCTGCGCCTAAGTACAATCGTTTATATGAGGCTTTTGGCTGGGAAGTGCCGATTTATGTTCACTGCCCATTGATTACAGACGAGAATCATAAGAAGCTTAGCAAGAGAAGTGGGCATTCTTCTTATGAAGATTTAATGGAAAAGGGCTATATTACAGAGGCAGTGGTTAATTTTGTTGCTTTGTTAGGGTGGAGCCCTACCAACAATCAAGAGATATTCTCTTTAACAGAGCTAGTTGAAGCTTTTGATTATCGCCATATGAGTAAAGCACCTGCTGTGTTTGATGAGGTAAAGCTAAAGTGGATGAATAGCGAATATTTTAAGAAGATGGATGCAGAACAATTTTTTCAGATGGCAAAACCCTATATTGCTGATGTGATCACAAAGAATGTTAATCTGGAGAAAATAGCGAGGTTAGTTCAATCTAGAATTGATGTTCTACCGGATATAAAAGAGCAGATTGACTTTTTTGAAGAGTTACCAGAGTATGATATTGAAATGTATGTTCATAAAAAGATGAAGACGACTCTAGAAAGTTCACTTGAAGTTTTAAAAGAGTTAGCCCTACTTTTTGAAGCCCAAGAGGATTACTGCAACGATGCGCTTTATGCTATTTTAACAGATTATATAGCGACTAAAGAATGTAAGAATGGATTTGCCATGTGGCCTCTTAGAACAGCGGTTTCCGGAAAACAAAGTACCCCTGGTGGAGCTACTGAGATTATGGAAATATTGGGTAAAGAGGAGTCATTGTACAGAATTAAGCGGGGAATAGAATTGTTGTATAAATTTACAATATAAATAAGCATGTTTAGAGCAGCCTCTTAGAAATATTGTGTTTAAGAAGCAATCCTTTTTGGTTTTAACCTATGGAGGGGTTCACTTAATTAAGAAAGAAAAAGTTATGGAATTTAATCAAAATCAAGTGAATGGGATTGAACATTTTAAAGGACCCTGTCAGGTATTGGCAGGGCCTGGGTCAGGGAAAACTCTGACCATTGTCAATCGCATTCACAATCTTATCTACAATCGTAGGATTAATCCCGAAGAAATTTTAGTCATTACCTTTACCAAGTCGGCGGCTCTTGAGATGGAGCAACGTTTTTTAAAGCTTGTGGGCTCGAAAAATAGTCCAGTAACTTTTGGCACTTTCCATGGGATTTTTTATGGTATTTTGCGAAATACATATCGGTTTAATCACAGCAATATTTTTTCAGAAAGAGAAAAATACAAGTTGTTAGAAGAAATTGTAAGGAATCGGGGAATAGAAACCTTCGACGATGAAGATTTTATTAAGGATCTCATTGCTGATATTAGTAGGATTAAAAATAATAAATTGGATTTGGAGGATTTTATTCCGAAAACAATTAGCGGAGCCCTTTTTAGGAAAATCTTCAATGATTATGAGGAGCTACGTCGAAATGCCAAGAAAATTGATTTTGATGATATGCTGGTTTTGTGTTATGACTTGCTGGTTTCTAGGCAGCAGGTACTTAAGGAATGGCAAATTCGCTTTAAATATATCTTAGTTGATGAGTTTCAGGATATCAATAAAATCCAATACGATGTATTAATGCTACTCGCAAAGCCAGAGGATAACCTCTTTGTTGTAGGCGACGACGACCAGTCAATCTATGGATTTAGAGGGGCGAGTTATAAACTGTTATTTCAATTTCAAGAGGATTTTCCCCAGTGTAAGCAAATCGTTTTAAATGAAAACTATCGCTCTACAAAAAATATCATAACTAAAGCCACAAAATTAATCAAACAGAACAGATATCGTTATCCTAAAGAAATAATCACAAGGAATCAAAAAGGTCAGACTGTTCATATTCAAGAAACTAGAAATCCAAGTGATGAAAGTGAACATATCATTGAGAAGATTAGAAAACGCCTTGAATTGGGAATTGAACTAAGTGATATATGCATATTATATAGAACCCATAGAGAGACGAAATCCTTAGTGGAGAAGTTGGTGCTTTATAATATTCCATTTCAAACCAATGATAAAATCCACAATATTTACGATAATTTTATTGCAAAAGACATTAAAGCATATTTTAAGATTGCTTTGGGAATTGGAGCGCGGCAAGACTTTTTGCAGGTTATGAATCGACCCTTGCGGTATTTAGGGAGAGAGAGTTTGCCTGCGGATTCAAGTTTCAATTCTTCAGCGGTCAATTTTGAGGAAATGAAAAATTTTTATTGTGATAAAGAATGGATGCTAGATAAAATAGACATTTTTCAGTGGGATTTAAAAATGCTAGAAACCATGAGTCCTTACGCTGGAATTCAATACATTAAGAAGAAGATAGGCTATGATGATTTTTTAGTTGATTATGGGGAAAAACATCGCCTGAAAATAGAAGGTTTGATGGAACAATTAGCTGAAATAGAAGAAAGTTCTCGCAATCATCTGTCTATAAAAAAATGGCTTGATTATATTACAAAGCATGAAGAGGCAATTAAGGAAAAAGAAAAAAATAAAGGGAAGTACTTAGGTCATGAAAAGGACAATACTAGGCAAGGAAATTTAAATAGCGTAATTGATAATAAAGGGGATTTCCAGGGGAAGCAAAGTATGGAGCGAGGAGTACAGCTAATGACCATGCATGGGGCAAAAGGACTGGAATTTAACACCGTGTTTGTCATAGGAGTAAATGAAGGAACTATCCCTTACATTAGAAATATGGAAAAGAATCTTGAAGAGGAGCGTCGGTTGTTTTATGTGGCAATAACCAGAGCTAAAGAATGCTTAACGATTACTTACACAAAAGAAAAAAGCGGAAGTGACCGTAGCCCTTCCCGTTTTATAGAGGAGCTGTTAAGCTGACGGGAAGGTCATGCTAAGAAGTGCTAGTTGGGATAGTTCATCTGGTGTTCTTGAATGTTCTCCAGTACTTCTTGCACATATTTTTCAGCATAATAATTGGCCATATTAAGATTCAAATCTAGGTAATTCCCACAATCTATAGGGTCGGCACCAGGTACCTCACCTTGATAATCGGCAATAAAACGGTGCATCTCTTTCATCAAAGGTAAAATATCTTTAGAGGAATAATCCCCAGTCAGCAAAAGATAGAACCCTGTTCTACAGCCCATAGGCCCATAGTAAAGAACCTTATCTTTGAAAGATGAATGATTTCGAAGAAAGGTTGCCCCTAAATGCTCAATCGTGTGAAGAGGGGCGGTGTCGATGACAGGCTCATTGTTGGGATTGGTCATTCTAATGTCAAAAGTAGTGACCGTTGCTTCTCCCGCCTTATCTTTCCTAGACACATACAATCCAGGTACTAACTTAATGTGATCGATGGTAAAGCTCGTAATTTTCTCCATATTATTTCCTCTTATAATTTAATAAGTTGATGTAAGTGTCAAAAGGTATTTTACACAGAGCTGAAAAGAAATTTAATTGTGTTCTTCAGTTTTTGTCATGGTATACTTGTAGCGCTTTCTTGCCATCTCATCATTAGCCAAATACTCGTCATATGTAGTGATTTTATCAATTAATGTACCATCTGGCAAAATCTCCATAATACGATTGGCTGTAGTTTGAACAATTTGGTGGTCTCTGGAAGAGAACAGCACGATACCAGGAAACTTGATCAACCCGTTGTTTAAAGCAGTAATGGCCTCCATATCCAAGTGGTTGGTTGGCTCATCAAGAATCAGTACATTAGAGCCGGAAATCATCATCTTAGACAGAAGACAACGTACTTTTTCTCCACCTGATAATACTCGAAGGCGCTTTACTCCATCGTCTCCACTAAAAAGCATTCTCCCTAAGAAGCCACGAACGTAGGTGGCATCTTTATTCTCCGAAAACTGAGTAAGCCATTCCGCGATGGTATAATCAGATTTGAACTCATCTTCAAACTCCCTAGGAAAATAAGCTCGAGTAGTAGTGATGCCCCACTTGTAATTCCCCTCATCAGGTTCCATCTCTCCAATTAGAATTTTAAAAAAGGTGGATTTGGCCTGCTCGTTACTGCCTACAAAAGCAACCTTGTCATCATGGCTTAAGGTAAAGGTAAGGTTATCTAATATTTTAACTCCATCAATGGTTTTAGAAAGACCTTCTACCATTAGAACTTCGTTGCCAATTTCTCTGTTGGGGCGAAAATCAATATAAGGGTACTTTCTGCTAGACGGCTTAATGTCATCCAGCTCAATTTTTTCTAGAGCACGCTTTCTTGAGGTTGCCTGTTTAGACTTTGAAGCGTTGGCACTAAAACGAGAGATAAACTCTTGTAATTCTTTTATTTTGTCTTCTTTTTTCTTGTTGGCTTCTTTCATCTGGCGAATCAAAAGTTGACTGGACTCATACCAGAAATCGTAATTTCCTGCATAAAGTTGAATCTTGCCGTAATCAATGTCGGCGATTTGGGTGCAGACCTTATTAAGAAAATAACGGTCATGAGATACAACAATAACCGTGTTTTCAAAATTAATCAAAAATTCTTCTAACCATTTGATGGCATCTAAATCTAGGTTGTTTGTAGGCTCATCAAGGAGTAGAACGTCTGGATTGCCAAAGAGGGCTTGGGCAAGAAGAACTTTAACTTTCTCATGTCCATCTAACTCTTTCATATACTTTGAGTGGAGGGACGTTTCAATGCCTAGGCCGTTCAGCAAGGTAGCGGCGTCAGCTTCTGCCTCCCAACCGTTCATGTTGGCGAACTCTTCTTCTAATTTGCCAGCTTTAATGCCGTCTTCTTCTGAGAAATCTTCTTTAAGATAGATGGCATCTTTTTCTTTCATGACTTCTAAGAGTCTAGCATTCCCCATGATTACTGTATCCAAAGCAATGTAATCATCATATTTGCTTTGGTCTTGTTGCAGGAAGGACAGGCGGCTTCCAGGGGTCATGGCAATTTCACCACTAGTGGGTTCTAATTGACCAGATAAAATTCGAAGGAAGGTGGATTTCCCTGCTCCATTGGCACCAATCAGCCCGTAGCAGTTCCCCTCTGTAAATTTAATGTTGACCTCTTCAAATAAGGCTCTTTTGCCTAATCTTAAGGTGATGTTATTTGCACTAATCATAGTTGTTGCTCCTTATTTTTTCGTGATATTTTACTATTCTTAACACCGATTATCTTAACAAAGAATGTTACAAATATCAATAGTTTGTACATTCTTTCCCCTTGGCACTCCTCTAGTTCACACTTTATCTTCTTATCTTTTGGTTAATATAATAAACAAAGGCTAACAGCATGGTCCCCCCACCAAACAACACCCACAAATTCCAAAGAACACCGCTACTAATCCCTGACAGCAACTGTCCTTGGGGGGTGAAAAGGGAGAGAATCCTCATTGCAGGAGACAAGCCACTTAAATCCATAAAAGCGCCCCCTAATATACTGGTAAACAAGGCAATCAACGGAGCCATAATATCAATGGAGCCAGCCACTTGGAATCTAGATAATGCCAAACACAATCCTGTGATGAAGTATACATAAGCGAGAAAGTAAAGCAATTCAAACCCTGTTAAAGATAAAGAACCCAGAAAAGCCAATAGCACAATTCCAATTCCAATCCCCAAAAGCAAAAATGTATCTCCTAAGAAGGATAGGAGTCTGCCTTTAGGTAAGATGAGCATTCGAGTGGCTACAATCCTGGAGTCTGGTTTGGCAAACCATTGGCTTAAGGTCATCATGAGTAGGATGATGACTAAAGTAACAAAACCTAAGTACCCCGTAAATATTCCGGCAAACCCCAAAACATGGGGAGTATCTGTTGATGTAACTATTGTAAAGCGATAAAGGGGCTCTGTGTTTTCATTAAAGAGAGCCAGCATATTTTCCAGTTCCTCCTTGGAAAAATTTACCCCATGACCAGTAAGTTCATCCTTCGCCCTTAATAAACTTCGCTGGGTGATGATCTGTCCAGCGATGATCTCCCTTGCAGCTGTTCTTGTTGCCACGTCCCCAACACTTTCATACCTGATGGGCAATACTTGTTCATCACCTTTCATCAAAATACGTTCATATCCATAATCAATGATGAAAATGCCCTCAACTCGCCCCCTAACCAAAAGGAGGTGGGCCTCCACGTAATCTGCTCTTTCGATAGTTAAACCATCTAAAGCACTAAGGTTGTCTACGATTTGATTTGACAGATAGCTGTCATCCCTATCTACTACCGCCATGTTAAGGGAGGTGACCTCTGTAGGACTTGTAATTCTATTCACAAGGAGGAAAGAGAAAAATACTGCAATTAGCAAAAAGATAATGAGCCAAATTTTGCCCATAATGGCCTGCAATCTAAGGGAAATCATATTCATCAATCTCATGGATTCTCCCTCCTTTTTTCTTTATAGGGGTCAATTCTATCGTCCCTGTTCAACTCCTTAAGGGCAGAAGGAGAGTTGTTAATAGAGTTTCCAGAATCACTTGTAAGTATTCTTCTTTTGTTGCTTGCATATATAAGGAGTATAAATGACAGTGGAGTAAAAATAATAGTAGCAAAGACCACAGGTAACAACAGGACAAAGATGTTGGTCCATGAAAAGTCCAATCCGATAGCAGATAGACCAATCATAAAGTAATAAGAAATTGTAAAGCGACTAAAAGGATGAAGAGGGTCGGGTAACATTTGAAGAGGGTATAACCCTCCCCCTAATATCATAAAAAGAAGCAAGAAGATATTTCCTACGATTTGAGAATGAGAGGACTCTTTTATAATGGTACTTAAAAGTAAAAACAGAGAAAATCCACCTAAGAAACAAATGAGAAAAATCAAAAAGGCTTTCAAAATAGAAAAAGGAAAGATGGCTAAAGTGAGTAAAATCCATATTCCAAAACATAAGGAAAAGGCGGTAATGAGTTTGGAAGAGATAAAACTAACGATAGAGCCACCTTTGGCAATATAACGAGGCAAAATGCCTAAAGCCAATTCCTCAGGCAAGGTTTTTAAAATGCTTAGTGGGATATACAGTGAAAATAAAATCATGATAGAACCGTAAAGGAAAATAGCTGCATTGCTGGCATCGTCAACAATGACTTGATCAGGTGCAAAAACTCCTTGCCTTCCCAAGGCATCTTCTACGATTAAAAAAGAAGCCTGACGAAAAAGTTCTGCTCTTTTCGCCTGGTCAAGCTCACCATATTTAAGATGATGAACAGCCCACATGGTTTGTTGGTTCTCGCTAATAATGTCCATAATGGAGGTGGTTAAAGATTGGAAAATAGAGGATTCTAAAGGCATATTTCCATTCAGAAGGATTTCCACTGTGAAGTTTCTCATGTCATACAAAGAGAAGAAGAAATCTTTAGGAATCGTTAGAATGGCAGCTACATGATATTCGTCAAATAAAACATCTTGGTCAAACAAAATGTGTTTAAGGATTTCCTCTTCACTTGGCTCAATTCTAATTACAGTGTCAAAAAGTTCAATCTCTCCCAGTTGGCCAATGAGTATGGCGGACATAAGAGTTTGATCAAGGTCTATAACAGCAACAGAAAAAGTCGGAAGCTGAGTTCTTTGATTGGCAATATCAGACATTCCAAAAAACATGACGATGATGAGCAGAATAGGAAGTAGCAGTGTAACTACTGTTCGTAGCCCACTGCCTATTAAAAGTCTTATATCTTTTTGAATACATGAAAGCAATCTAATCATCTGTGATTAACCCCTTATCCAACGTAATGATTCGGTCGCATATTTTCTCCAGCTCATCATCTCTGTGACTTACAAATATTACACCTGCCCCCCGGTTCTTAATGTGAACCATCATATTTAATATGATGTCAACAGATTCGATATCTGCACCTACTGTGGGCTCGTCCAGAAGAAAGATTTTTGGAGTGATCATCAAAGCGGCGGCAAGATTTAGTCGTCTTTTCATACCTCCAGAATAGTCTTCTACAGCTACATTGGTTTTATCAGAAAGCTGTACTTCATCCAATAACCATTTGATTCGAATCTCTTTACGCTTACCGTGAAGATGATATAATCCAGCCCAAAAGGCCAGATTATTCTTGCCACTTAAAGTAGGGTACAAAGCAATATCTTGTGGCACATATCCAATGGCGGCTTTTGTCTCCTTGCTCATGGTTACGGTGCCACTGTCTGCCTTAATGATTCCAGTAATAATCTTGATTAGGGTGGATTTACCAGCTCCGTTTTTACCACGTACTCCTAATATCTCCCCTTTGTTAAGGTCAAGTGAGACAGGCCCAAGCACAGTGCCTGGACCTTGTTTTTTGAGGATATCTCTAATCACTACTAAGGGCTCACTCCCTTGAGCCTCTAAGGGAGTTGTAGAATGTAGATGTTCTTTAATCATATTTTTTGTTACCCACTTATAGTTGTTCCAATATACTAAAGAGTTCTTCCAGTTCCGCCATTAGCCCACCAAGGGTCATCATCAGTTCAATATAAGACATGTTAGATAAATCAATAGGCTGTACAGTAGGAGCTTGAACATTTGAAGGTTCATCAGTAGTATGAATATTAAGGGTCAAACGATTTAACTGGAGAGCAGTAATGTCATACAAGGACAAAATATGGTTGGATCCACCACCCACTCCTTCTTCAACAATTAAAGAGCCTGTAAAAGAGTTATTGTCGACTTTTATTTCTAAATCGTAAACGCCATAAGGAAGATCCAAAATAGAAGTAGTGGTAAGATCGATGTCATATGAAATCACTACATCAAAAGAACTAAAATCATTTGGTCTGTTAAGGCCTTGACTAAAAGAAGCGAAAAGGTACCCAGTAGCACTTTGGTTACTTACGGTCATATCATTTTGCACAGTGAAAAGTAAGTCGTCGTCTTCTACACGGAGAGTGAACCAATCTGTTCGATGACCACCACTTCCAAGAAAACCCTCATAGCGGAAGTAGCCTACATTGGGAATGTAGAACTCTTGTAGAATCATCTGCCTACGGTAGGTAGCTACACGCCAGGTAGCCCCTGAGTCTGCCATGTCGTAAGCTAGGTCATCGAGTTCCTTTTCCATTTCGTCAAGAATGCCTTGCCAAGCTTCAGCAGTGTTAGCATAACCCATAAACATCAGTAACCAAGGGTCATCAAACTGAGCAGCGAAAATCTGATAGATGATTTCATCTTCCCTAAGCTCCTCAATCAGTGCATTAAGTAACTGGGCAAAATCCTCCTTTGTAGGAGTAAGGGTATACACGCGAGCATTGAGCTCTTCTCTGCCGTTAAACAAGGAGACGGTTTCTCTGTTTAGTTCAAGGTTATCCCTATGAACGATGGATAAGATAATGTCGGAGTAAGTTTCAACAAAGTCAATCATCTCTTCAGAAGTAACATCAGGAACAGGAAATCCCATGTTCAGCCCTCCTGCACCTCCTAAAGAATCAAGGCTTATGATGTAATAGTTTCCATCAATGGTGGGAAAATAAAATCCGATATAATCTTCATCGGTAGTAATTATAGTAGAGAAAAGATCTTCTCCAAGAAGGCTAAGGTTCACCCCCATTAGGCTTTCGGTCAAATCAGAACTCATATCAAGGTTAACCTCTAGAGTAAACTGCTCTAATATACTAAGCATAGCTAGAGTTTCTAAATCACCGTTACTAGCCACGGCACTTGCAGTGATGGTAAAATCGGTAGAGAGGGGTACTTCTTCAACCTCTTCTAAAGCCGCAATATATGATCCGATGATATGGTCTCTGTGAATGGCGATAAAGCGATCAACAGGTGACGCGAATACTCCCGACACCATTAATCCTATGGCGAATGTAATGGCAGCAACAATTCCAAATCCAATTAGAAGTGGAACCAGGAACTTTTTCTTGGGTTTACTGCTCTCAATAGCATCTAATCTGTTAACAGGTAAAATCTCTCCTGTGTCAGAGGTGTAAAATGCCTTCGAGATGTCCTCTGTTTCATTAGATTGATAGGTGTTAAAGGTTTGCTCACTTGCTTTGGCGTCCTCTGTAGGATAAAATGCCTCGTCTACTACAACTTCCTCTGTGGCAGAAAGCTGCTCATTTGCAACAAATTCCTCTGTGGTGGAAAGTTGATCACTTGCCACAACCTCCTCTGTAGTAGAAAGTTGCTCTCCCTCTTTCGCTTCCTCTGTAGCAGAAACATGTTGACCACCCTCAACAGTAGTAGAGGTTTGTTCCAAAGGTGGAACCTCTTTAACAGGTGGGGACTGCATACTTGGTTCTATACTTTGGAAACAGTTGCTACAAAACTTACTTGTGCTATTTCCAACTGATTCTCCACATTTACCACAAAATTTCATAATATTTTTCCTCATTTTTCTCAAAAATACTCTTTTGTTACGCTTATATTTATAACATAATTTCATATTTAAGTAAAGTAAGGGTTTTACTAAAGATACCATATATAGTATAATGTAACTTAAGCATGAAAAAAGGAGAAAATGTAATGTCTTTTATTCAATTTGAAAATGTAAGTAAAATCTACAAAACAGGAGATGTGGAAGTCCATGCATTGAAAAATGCCTATCTAGAGATAGAGGAGGGTGAAATCTGCGTAATTGTTGGGGAATCAGGAGCAGGAAAAACCACATTGTTAAATGTATTAGGTGGAATGGATACGGTAACCTCAGGGAGGATAAGATGGTCTCATCTGGATATTTCAGCTTTTTCTAAAAAGGAGTTGGCTGGATATCGGCGCAATAGTGTAGGGTTCGTTTTTCAGTTTTATAACTTGATTCCTAATCTAACTGCTTTGGAAAATGTTGAGATTGCAAGCCAATTAAGTAAGTATTCTCTTGATCCTGTAAAAGTGTTAAAGAGTGTAGGATTAGGAGACAGAATGAATCATTTTCCAGCAGGACTTTCTGGTGGTGAACAACAACGGGTAGCGATTGCAAGAGCTCTTGCCAAGAACCCAAGGTTGCTTCTCTGTGATGAACCTACAGGGGCACTGGACTACAAAACAGGTAAAGAAATACTAAAACTTATTCAAGATATTTGTCGCAAAATACATATGACTGCCATAATCATTACTCACAACAACGCATTGACTGCTATGGCAGACCGAGTGATACGGGTGAAAAGTGGCAGAATAACAGAGATAACATTAAATGAGAACATTATCCCAGTGGAAGACATAGAATGGTAGGGCATTAAGATGACGAAAACATTTCGCAAGTCAATAAGAAGGACGATAACATATAGTCTTGGAAGGTTTATGAGCATATTTGGTATAATGGCTCTAGGGATAGGGGCTTTTGCTGGTGTTATAACCACAACCCCTAGTATGATTGAGACTGCACAAAATTATGTAGAAGAGCATCGCTTGTTTGACTTTAGGTTAATCTCTACATGGGGGTTTACCCAGGAGGATATTGCCGGAATTAATGAGCTGGAACTGGTTAGGATGGCAAGAGGCAACTTTTCTGTAGATTTTATACATATCAATGAAGAGGGAGATGAGCAGGTGCTCAGAACTCACTCAATTTGTGCTGATATTAATCGTCTGAGCCTAGTTGTTGGTAGGCTTCCAGTAAATGCAAGTGAAATAGTGTTGGATTATGATCATTTTTCCAGAAGAAAAGTTGGAGAGGAAATCCAAGTGTTTTGTTATGGAAACCTTCTAAGTGAGGATAATGAGCTTGAGTGGGATAGGGATAATCAAGAAGACCCTTTAGCTCGTAATACTTTTATTGTTACTGGATTAGTGCGTTCTCCATTGTATATGAATCTTGAGCGTGGGATAACCACCATAGGTGGTGGACGAGTGCGAGGGTTTGGGTATTTGTTGCCAGAGGCTTTTACTAGTGAGTTTTACCATCAAGCTTATGTCTATCTTGAAAGTGATTATAGGGCTTTTACAGAAGAATACGATAATGAAATTGAGAGAGTAGAAGGGGAACTTGAAGAAGCTGTTTTTTCTTTAATTGAAGAAAGAGTCAGTGGGGAGATTAATGAATTAAGAATTGAAATAGAGAGAGCAAAGGAAGAGTTAGAAGATAAAATTAGCCAAGTTGAGGGAGAGCTTTATGATGCTCTGGCTCAAGTGGAAGAAGGAGAGGAAGAACTAGCTACTGCTAAAGAAGAATTAGAGGCTGCAAGGGAAGAGATAGAGGAGCGTGCAAGTGAACTAGAACAGGCCATAAGTGACTTGGAAACGGCCAGAAGAAATTATCAAACTGGAAGGGATAACTACACTGAATCTAGGAGATTGTACGATGAGGCTTTAAGGGAGTTTAACATCAATTACGCCAATTATGTAGAGTCCAGAAGACAGTTTGAAGAACAAAGAGATGCTTATCGTGCTCTGGTAGCCGCTGGAATGCCTCCTGACCCTGTTATGGAACAACAAATCGTGTACTATGAGGGACGTTTTAATGAAGCGGCTATAGCTTTTGCTGCAGGGAGAGCAGAACTTGATGCAACAGGAGCAAGTTTGGATCAGGTAGGTGCAAGTTTGAGAGAGGCCTATGATAGTTTTGAAGAAACCCAGGAGATGATTGAGGAGGGTGAGGAAGAGTTGGAAGAAGCTCTTGCTTCGCTAGAGTCAGGGGAAAGAGAGCTGATTTCGCAAGAGGAGCAACTTGCCGAAGCCAGATTAGAAATTGAAGAGGGAATGGAAAATCTACAAGAGGAAATAGAAGATGCTAGTGCTCAGTTAATAGAAGCCGAGGAGAGGCTAGAGGATCTAGATGCTGTGCAGTTATTTGTACTGAATCGCCACACTAATTTAGGATACGCATACTTTGAAGGAGATATTGATATGGTAGAGTCCATTGCCAGAGTATTTCCAATCTTCTTTTTATTGATTGCTGCTTTGGTATGCTCAACTACGATGACTCGTATGATTGATGAGGAACATAGTCAGATTGGTACATATCGAGCCATGGGTTATGGAAAAGGGGCAATTTTAGGCAAGTACATTATCTATTCGGGAACTGCGGCACTTTTAGGAGGGCTGGTGGGCTTTATCATTGGAATTCAGGTATTTCCACGAACTATCTGGATGGCTTATTCCATGCTTTATCGATTTGCTAGTCGGTTAATTTTAGTAGTAGATTATTGGCTGTTACTCATCTGCTTAGTTGTAGCAGTGGTTTGTTCTGTTGGAATGACACTTCTTGCCTGTCGAATAGAGCTTAGGAAAGTACCAGCAGAGCTGATTCGCCCTAAAATGCCCTCTAAAGGCAAGCGAGTATGGCTTGAGCGAATCCCATTCTTGTGGCGTAATATGAAGTTTTTACATAAGGTTACAGCAAGAAATATTTTCCGATTTAAAAAGCGAATGCTGATGATGATTATGGGGATTGCAGGTTGTATGGCATTGGTATTGGCAGGGCTAGGGCTTCGAGACTCCATTAATGGTGTCATTGAAATACAATATAATCAAATTTTTCATTATGACATTAGTGTCTCCTATTCTAGAAGGGTATCAGAGACGAAATTAAATGATTTGATGGAGCTGTATGGAGAGGACATAGGAAAGTTGTCTGTGGTTATGCAACGAGTTGTGACTGTATCTGTTGAAGAAGGAAGCAAGAATGTAAATCTATTGGTTGAGGGGGAGGATAACTTAGAGGGTTTAATTAGCTTTCAGATGGAAGGGGTATATATAACCCCACCAAATCTAGGAGAAATTGCTATTGACAATCGTCTGGCCAGTGCAGGAAATCTATCTGTTGGAGATGAGATTATCCTACAAATAGGAGATACAAGGAGTGCCCCTGTAAGGGTCAGTGGTATTTTCGAGAATTATATTATGTATTATGCATGGATGAGTGCCAGAACTTTTGAAGATATTTTTGAGGATTACTATTATGAAGGCAATACTCTAAAAATGGATTTTAGAGAGGGTGCAGATGAGTTTTTGATTGCTTCCTGGCTCAGTGCTCAATCAGGGGTTACGAGAGTTTTAGTGATGAGCATTCTGAAATCACAGGTAGGAAATATGCTGGATAGTTTAGATTATGTGGTGATGTCGATTATTGTTTCGGCAGCAGCTCTTGCCTTTATTGTGTTGTTCAATTTAGGAAACATTAATATCTCAGAAAGAGTGAGAGAAATCGCTACCTTAAAAGTTTTAGGGTTCTTACCAAGAGAGACGGCCTCTTATGTTTTTAGGGAGAATTTCATACTGACCTTAATTGGAATGGCCTTGGGGATTCCTCTTGGGATTTGGTTCCATGAGTTTATTATGAGTAATATTCATATAGATATGTTATCTTTCCGAACGATTATTCATCCTTTAAGTTATCTGTTTGCAGTTGGAATGGTTTTTGTCTTTTCAATGGTGGTGGATATTATATTGCGAAGTAAATTAGAAGGGATTAAGATGGCAGAATCCCTGAAGGCAGTGGAGTAGAGAAAAAGGGATAAAGACGAAAGTGTACACGAATATGAATAGGAGTGAGACCCCTAGCATGACAATCAAACTCCGAGATATGAACTGTAACGCTCAATTTAATCATTTTTAGAAAAATGACTAAATTGAAATTGACTATGACTAAATTAAATGTTATGATATACGAAGTATCCTGGGGTGCTGCTTTACGCGGCTGAGAGAGGCTTAAGCCTAAACCCACGAACCTGATCCGGATAATGCCGGCGTTTAGGGAGTGATGTTGAAAAGAGCTAAAATGCCTTTCCTCGGGAAATATTATGGAAAGGTGTT
>JGI20163J26743_11538200_pt1 | contig 15471 bp, 13 predicted proteins | sample TergutCu122P1_FD_26743 | JGI IMG/M metagenome (IMG submission 26743) | reverse complement strand
GGGCATGTCTCATTAGTGATTCAATTAAATGTACTGGTCTACCAGACGGAGATTATGAATTTGCTAGCTTACCTGTAACCATAACTCATGGTAAGGTGATGCTTAAAGACGGCAGCAGTCTGGCCGGCTCATCCATTTCCCTCATGCAAGGAGTAAGGGTAGCAGTATCCCTAGGTATTCCACTGGCGCAAGCGGTGATGGCAGCATCTGCAAGTCCTGCTAAGTCTATAGGGGTGGAGGAACAAGTAGGTACCATTGAGGCAGGCACCTTTGCAGACATGGTGCTTTTAGATAATGATTTGAAAATCATAAAAGTATACATCGATGGTCAGGAAATAGGAAGTTAGACGAGTAAGATTAGGAAGCAAACCCATAATTGATGGATGCTATTTGAATAAATAAAACAACGGAGCTGTTGCAAAATAGATGAAAAATCTATCAGGCAACAGCTCCTTACTTTTAATATTGTAGACCAATTTTTTTTTCTAATATTTCACATCAAGAGGCATACGTTTCTTGGCCGACTCTAAAACTGACAAAATCACAAGTGATGTTTTGGCAGCATCTTCCATAGAAACCACAAACTCCTCACCAGAAATAATCTTATCTACAAAACATCGGATACTTTCATAAGCAAAACCTTTCACACGACCGTGTACGGTGTTGCGTACCAGAACATCAGGCACTTCTGTTTTAACATCCGTATATTTTTGTATCATGCTGTGATTACTTGTATCTATGGCCACCTGACCTTTTTCACCAACTATGCTAAATTTAATATCATTAAGATTAGGATTACCGTTAGGCGCAATCCATGAATTCTCCATATGTGCAATGGTGCCTTTAGAGAATTCCAGTGTGGTAAGATAGGTGTCTTCTGTATGAACGCCTAACGCATCCATAACACCTCTATTGGACACAGAATATACCCTGGTCACCTCATCGTGAAAAAGCCAGCGTAATGTGTCTACGCTGTGACTTCCAAGAAACCACATAATGGAGGACTTGGCTGTCCATGAAAGCATATCCGTACCCACCCACTTAATGTCATTAAGTTTGAAGTATGCATGCTGTAAATCACCCAACTCTCCAGCATCTATCGCCTGCTTTACAGCAACAAAAGGAGGGTTCCAGCGATTATGTAAATCTACCATCACTCGTACTTTATTTTTGTTTGCGGCTTCAACAATTCGATGGACATCTTCTCTTGAAGTGGCAATTGGCTTTTCGATAAGCATATGCTTCCCTGCTTCGGCACAAGCAACAGAAATATCTCCATGGAGAAAATCAGGTGTTACAATGGATACTGCATCAAAATCCGACTTTTCAAGCATTTCCTTGTAATCGGTGTAAACCTCTTTTATTCCATACTTTTTTGCTACTTCCAGGGCACGTTTTTCATCCACATCACATATGGCTACATTTTCCGCATGAGGATGCTCCGCGAAAATCCCAGCATGGGTATCACCCCAGACTCCGGCACCTATGATTGCAAGTTTTAACATCTTCTTCTCCTCCTTTTTGTGCAATGTACGACCTTATCTTACAAAAACATTTGGTTAACAGTATGACATCTGGAACGTATCCATTACGCTCGATTATTACTGCCAAATATTCGGATTTTTTCTACCGTCACATTATACATTGCCTCTTCAGCCTCTTGCATCAAATCTGGATATTCCAGTTCTTCCTTCGCTTCTCTTATCTTTCTAGCGGCACTGTTCACTACATCCGTATAGATATTCACTTTATGAATGCCACCATGGATACAGTTTTTGAAATCCATGTCGCTAAGTCCACTACCGCCATGCAGCACAAGAGGCTTGTTCACTTTGCTCCGGATATCTGCCAACCTGTCCAAGTCCAATTTGGGCTCCTTGGCATAAACACCGTGAACCGTTCCAATGGAAACCGCCAAAAAGTCAGCGTTAGTACGATGAATAAAATCCTCAGCAACACTAGGCTCTGTATAAATATTTTCCCCATAGACGCCACCGCCTTCATCTAAACCACCTACCTTACCTAGTTCACATTCCACCCCTACTCCCATGGCATGGGCCACCTTAGATATCTCAGCACTGCGACGAACATTCTCCTCATAATCCAGTAATGAACCATCAAACATAACCGAACCAAATCCCGCTCGTAGTCCTTGCATAATCACATCAAAATCATATGCATGATCCAGATGAACAGCTACTGGAACCTTAGCGCCACGTGCCCCATCGAGTAAGAGGGGGGTAATCCAATTAAAATCTGAATATTTCAGAAGACCCTGGGCAGTACCGATAATGATTGGTGATTTTTCATCCTCGGCGGCTCGTATATAAGCACGAATCATTTCCAGATTGGTGGCATTATAGTATCCAACTCCATATTTTTTTTCTTGTGCATCTTTAAGTATTTCTTTCATCGTATATAACATGAACAGTACCTCTCTATCTTCTATTTCATTGATACTATACTACAATCACTTCAATTCCTTGCTTTGTTAGACTTGTTAAGGTTTTTTTATCAATTCCCGAATCCGTTACTAAAACATCCACTTCATCACAAGAACATACGTGGCTTAATGATTTCGTACCAATTTTACTTGAATCCATTGCCACAATAACACTTGAACTCATCTGCATCATCTTATATTTCAATTCTGCTTCATTGGGATCGACGGTGAAAAAACTCTCACCAAAATCCATTGAAGTCATCCCTAAAATGGCACGGTCGGCTCGGAACTTTTCAATCATGTGGTTTGCAACAGGTCCCACTAAAGCTTCTGTACGTGGATTTAATTCTCCCCCTGATAGCAACACTGTATTATCATTTTGTCCTACAAGCTCGTTGGAAACAGCAATGGAATTCGTAACAACGATTAAACCACTTTTACTTTTCAGAGACTCTGCAACCTTTTGGGTGGTACTACCACTATCAATCATAATCACCTCTCCATCATGAATGAATGTAGACACCACTTGAGCAATTCGCTCTTTTTCTAATTTGTTTTTTTCAGCACGTTCCGCCATGAATAATTCTACATTTGCTTTGTTCTTAACGATTGCCCCACCATGGGTCCGCTGTATCAACCCCTTTTTTTCCATGGCGCTCAAATCTCGCCTTATGGTGGCTTCCCCTGTTTGGAAGTGCTCTGATAACTCCGATATGGTTGCACGTTTATCTCGTTGTAGAATATTCAGAATATTATTCCGTCTTTCTTCAACAAAAAGTAAGTTGTTTTTACTCAATTCATTCGTCCTCCAAAATAATTTTGATGTACCATAGTGTAGTTTAAATTATATTGATGTGCCTGTCAATAAAAGTATGATTTGACCTGTGTTATTCATGATTTTGTCCATTTTTCAACACAACTTAAAAGTTGATCGGCTTCCTCCCGTGTAGAAACATCTAAAACCACCATCTGTAAGCCTCTTGATGAAAGAGCACCCATCAACTTTTCCACCTCTCGCGCTTTTGGGAAAAGCATTAAGCTTTTTCCTGCCTCTTGAATACGCTGCAATACCGGTATGAATTCACTTGCATCTGGTTGGCCAACCACAGAAGTCCATTGAATTGCCTTTAGCTTTTTTACAGAAAGTAATTGATCGAGAAAAGCAATTTGTTCTTGGCCATCAAAATGATAAACTGATTGATCAGCCCATTCACAAGTAAACTCAATCTCAGGCAGGATAAATTCATTAAACATTTCTGGTGAAACCATCACAGAAAAGTCACACTGTAGTTGATGAACAAGACCTTTTGACCACAAATGCATCCATTGAAGATATGTGCCTCCCCTATTGCACTCTCGTAATAACTCTGCATGCCGAAGAGTTGCATCTTTTAAAACCGGTGCGATTTTCCCAGTCATTTTTTTAACTTCATCAGGATGATCAATCAAATCTAGAAGTAAATTTTGAGTACCTCGCAAATTTGCTAAGGCATCCATTACACTGCAGTTATCGGCCAAAGAGACAAAATATTTTCCTTTTGCATATTGATTGAGCCCCTTAATAATATCATCATGTAATTTTACATAAGGGTTTTCTGGATGGTAATCAGGAGCATTCTCCCAACAATCAATGCAAGGATGATGCCAGATGGTATTTGGTCGACATTCAATTTCTCCTCCAAAATATATGGAATGCCCCGCCGTTCCAAAGTAGGTGGTGACTCCCGGGATAGCATCACCTCCATAGTAGGTTGCTGTAATGAGCGCTTCTGTTCGTTTAGCAATCATCTCTGGATCAAAGAAATACTCTTCATAGGTCATCCCAAGTTCTTCTGGGTAAGGCATCTTAGGACCCACAGGAATTGCCACACAACATCGATCAATAATCTCTCGTTCCCAAAATGCTTCACAGCGCTCCAACACTTTGTCAATGTCTGGTTTGTAATACATGCTATTTCCTCCTTCATGATTCCGCATGGAAACAGGGCATTTCTATTCCAAGGCGATGGTAGATACATGATATACTAGCCGAAGCTTTTAATCTCCTTCTGAATCTCTTGGTTCACACGACTCCTTAGATCCAAAAGATATTCTTCACTTTGTGGGAAACAATCAAATGCAATTGGATCCATCAGGTTGCCATCGATTAACCCCATCACAAAGTCGCGACTCTTTAGTTCTTCTAACAACTTTAGTGCTCTTAAATCATCAAAAGCATCTCTCATCACTTTCAGTCGTAACGAGGCTAGAGGTTTACCATCTGCGCCTGGATACACAACGAAAGCATCACCAGAAGGAAAGGTTCCATCAGCGTCAGTTACAAGAAATGGATTAATTGGATAAACCGAATGAATACAATTATAGAAGTTGTATCCCCAATGTAAGAATCCTGCGATATTGTACTTATACAATAACGTACCCAAAATCCGATTCCGATAGGAGGGCTGCATCAAAAATTGATTCGGCACTTTATAACTTTGAACACAACAAAAATAGCACCACAATTCAGACAGCTCGCCCTTGTTTACGCTCTCAATAAACGGTGCAATATGATCCACTGCTGGAATAGGAGTAGACACTGCACCTGTCGTGTAAAACTCGTAATCCGTCAAGGCGTCTACGATTTTATACGAACTCAGATAAGGCGCTATTATATTTCGAACATTAGTATATTGTTCCAAATCCGTAAGCACTGGCTCGTCCGAAACATGAAAAAACGTACGATCTGCAATACCTAACTCCTCTAACTTCGCTGTTAAGGCTGGAAGTAGCTGTTGCAGGAAATTCTGATATTCAACACCTGATGCTTCTGTTTCCCAGCCAAATAGCTTAACATATCTTCCTTCTTGCTTCCCCATAATCTTAGGAGCATGCCTAGCTCCCCATTGGGTAAAAAGATGAGATATCTCAAAATAAGTAACACCTACATTTTGACACATCTTGACCCAGCGCTCCAATCGCTCAAATCCAAAAGAATACTTCTTCTCGCAGCCTGAAGCCCCCTCTACCTCTGCCTCTACCTCTGCCTCTACTTCTACCAATTGAACGGTCAACCGCTCTCCCCCAACTTCGGTATCAATAGGAGGTGTGAACACTGGTGTTAATATGGCATTAATCCCATGCTCCACGGCATAAGAGATGAAGTTCTCCACAATTCCCCAATAAGCCTCTGAAAAGACATCTATATTATAATATTCGGCTAAACAATCAGAGTGAAACCAACGGGTATGAGGAATATGTAGTGCAGGCAATTCGGCGTTGATAATCTCTAGCATGACTTTACCAAGCCCTAACCTCTTACCATCTAATGATTCTATGGCAATGTGCACAGGATATATTCCAGCTTCCGATATTCTCATCTCTATCCAAAGGGATTGCCATATTCCAGGGACCAAAGGCAAGCGCTCTTCTTCGATGGGTTCCAGCAAATCTGGAAATAACCCTGACTCAGTGGTGATGTACCCGTCATCTGTTTTATAATTCGCAGGTATACTTCCTGGAACATAGCATACCCGATAGATTGTGAACTCTACCGCTTCAGGTGAATCCACCTGCATCCTGCCCCAGCTCCGTCCCCACAAACCAGGTGAACGGTATGCCACTTGAAAGGATACCCTTTCCCCGCGCAACCCACTTAATCGCAACTTTTCCGAATGAATTCGGGGTGCTTTCTCACTGGCATTAGAAGCATCAATGTTACATCGTGTAACCATATCAGGGAACACCTTTTCTAATGAACTGCAAACTTTAAATTCAAAATTATTCAAACCATCACCTCCATAGAGTGAGAAAAATAAGTCGAGCACGCCCAGGAGTGCTATTTCGTCGTAATTCCACTTTATCATCACCCTCCATAGGTTAGCCAAACTTAATATTTTCCTAGCTCCAAGGCAGTCTTGTACATTGCGTCGAGATTTTCCTTAGGAAACTCAGGGAGGATTTGGTCTGGACCGCAAATATATCCGCCACCAGGCTTTAACAGTTCAATCACTCGTGCTGTTTCATCCTTTACTTCTTGTTGTGTTCCAACTACAAGAAGATGTGAACTGATTCCTCCTTGTAAGGCAGTTTTTCCAAATGTAATTTCTTTGATCTTAGAAATATCATTTGCGCTGGATTGAATCGGATTCAGTATCGTGGCCTTTAGATCTGCTATTCGGTCAACAACTTCCTCAATACAACCACAACAATGAAAATTGACTATCTTATTCTCTTTCAACAAATCTTCAAACATGAATCGATACTCAGGCATGAAAAATTCATCAAGATGAGCAGCAGAAAACATTAACGCTCTCTGGGTTCCAAGATCTTCGGAAAAAGTCACACCATCCACACCTAATTCGAGAAAGTTTTCAAATACCCGCTTCACGTAACCCGCAATTTTGTGCAGCAACTCACGAGTAAGCTCTGGTTCCTCTATCAAAGCAATCATAAAGTTTTCAAGTCCCATTATTGCCCAAACTCTTTCATATAACAATTGAGAATAGAATCCGATAATCAACTTTCCTTCTTCTTTTGCTTTTTTCATCATCTCTATTTCATCGCCTAAACCATCAAAAAGACAATCTGGATTGGGCAGTTCATATTCATTTAACTTTGTAATATCTGGGAGTGGGTTTCCTTTGGGAAAAGGAACGGTCTCTTCCATATCCACCACCCAGTCAATTCCCCAGCTATCCGTCCAGCTGGTAAAAGCTTTCCCTCTTCTCAGTTCAAATGAATGGATGATCTCTTCATTTGCTCGGGGCATATACTTTGGTGTCCCAAACTTGATTGCTTCTAAATAATTTTCTACTGGTGAAATACTCATAATCCTTATCCTCCTCTGCTACAGGTCAATCCCTGCTATACTTAAACATTTGATCGCAAAAATCATCTAAAGCAACCTCTGATTTCAAATCATTACATCTACTTTGAATTCCTACTCTATATACTTCTTCAACCTGGCTAATGTAGTGTCTAAATGTGAGTTCAATAAGTTTTTCAGGGTGAGCCTTGTAAACCAATTTCTCTAAAGAATTTTCTTTCACAAAGGTTTCTATTCTGGATTTCTCTTCGAGGCTGGCAATCCCAGCATAGGGTTTATCTTCCTGAAAATAGAATTTTGCTTTCGCCCTTTCCCCTAATTCTTTTGCGACTCTTATTCCTGCTTCCCTTGTGATAAAATGATCAATATGCTCCTTGAATGCAATGGGAAAAACAAGAGCTGTATCTTCATTTTGAGCGTATTCTTTAACTTTATCTTCCAGTCTATTCAATATCGCCCAATCTTTGTCATCAAAACCTTCGTACATTCCGTGGGGGAATTCCATCTCACTGTCTGCAAATTCCTTTTGTCGCACGAAGCATTCCTTTTCCCCACAAACCCGATAAACATACCTGCCTTCCCCAAATATCTCATCCAAACATTCAAGATCTTCTATCAGTCTTTTGCCGGTAGCTAATTTTTGTCTGTCAAGACTAATGTCAAAATTCCCTGGTCCCGTTCCCGCTAGATAATTACTTCTTGCAAAAAGCAGTACAAACTCAAACGTTTTAGAAGATAAAAGGTTTTTTTCCTTCATTTCTAAGAAGTAATTGCCGGTTATAAGAATAGAATCATCGTAGTGGGGGGCAAATATTACAATGTTTTTTTCTTTTATTACATCCACAATCTCTTTCAAACAATTCCTCTTCTTGGGCTGATTCATTATTTTCTCCTTTTAGCTCTTTATCTTTCACCTTCCAAGACAGCTCAGAAATTCCTCCGAAGCTTCTATTTTATTTTCTATAACATAGCTTGATAGTACCTCTGTATTTAACCCATGATTTATTGTGTCTGGTGAAGTAACTGCCATGGCCGCAACAAGAGTTCCAAGCTCAATTGCACTGGCAAGTGGTGTTTTGGCAAATCGTGTGTCAGGGGCATCCTTTTTAAAAGGAAGGCTATAATATAAACCCATGAGCGTACCTGCCAAAAAAGCATCTCCAGCCCCTGCTGTTCCTATTGCTTCCACTTTGGCGCAAGGGGTGAATGCCAGCTCTCCCTCACTGTATCCATAGCACCCTTTTGAGCCCATTGTTATTGTAATATACATCTCTGGGTTCAATTTGGTCAATGCATGAGCACAATGAAGAGCAATGATTTGTTCCTCTTTTTCCTCTAATTTATGGGATAAGCCTTCACCAAAATAGGAGACAATGGCCTTTGCTTCATCGATATTTATAGCTAACAAATCAACAAGTTCAAATCCTCCCCTTCGGGCAAACTCTTCTACTTCGCCACTTAAAACAGACGCAACGTTAAAACTTCCATGTTGCTTTCCTTTGTTCAACAGATGTAACCTAGTATCAATGCTTACTTCTGGAACAGCCATCACAAAAGATTCTGAGAGAAAGTTGTCTTGATGGTTTTGTTCTTCACTAATCTTTTCAATACATTGGTCTATATCCTTTGGGGTAATGCTACCGCTTGCGCTATTTGATGAGGTGATGTTCCCACCAGTAAGATCCGGATACTGGAAGCAAGCACTAAAAAGAGTCCTGTTTGTTGGATCAATTTCCACAAATGTAACATCAATACCTGCTTCTTCCATTTCGCTCAACAATTGGGCTCCTATATGATCCTCCCCCACACGGCCAATTGCTCGTACCAAAAAGCTACTGTCCTTTAAAAGTACTGCCAGATAATGGAATATAATGTGCAACTTACAATAATCCTTGAATGGCGTCAGAATTCCAGCACGGCTTTCCTCTCTTCCTAAGGGTTGATTCCCTTCCAACTTGAAAAGTATGCCGGAACCGATGCCACCCGTTCCTATAATTTGTTTGAACTTATCCCTCATAATTTACACCATTAAACTCCCACTGCGGATTCTCTGATATAGGATGTCTTGCCGTTTCATAAGTAGCTGTAATCATTGCATCAGGATGATTTTGTAATAGTGTTAAAGGATATTCTACTGACTCTTCTGAAAACAAAGCCACTCGCAGCGCCGTTTGCTTCCACGTTCCAGTATCACTAAAAAGTCTTACTTTCTTAGCCGACAAACACTCTTTTACCCCCAAAGTAATCGACATGGGCGGAACAAACTGGTATGCAGCCCCAAAACTTCTTTGCCCTAATGTGATAATTGTATCAAGATTATTGTCCTGTACCCTAAGTTCAGAATTACGTAACTGCTCCACCGTTATTTTACTAAAAGGATGCCTTCGGGTCTGATTGTATGCGATATGTCCATCCTGGCCCCAACCCCCTAAGGTTAGATCCAGTGGCGCTTCTGCGATTTTTGCTTTTATCACCTCAATTAAATCTGGTTGTGGAAAAAATCTGTTTTCTTCTAACACCTCAAGTTCTCCTGGTATCCTTCCGTAAAATTCCCTTTCCATAATGGTTCTGAAGTTATACGGGTCATTCTTCGCCAGTAGTTTTCCTTCCCAATCCAAACATTCATCCATGTGAAAGACAATCATGTTTTTCAAAGATACTTTCTCTTCATTCACGATTCTTCCAAAGGGTTCATACCATGATTTAGGACCGCAGGGAACAATGACTCTAAATGTTCTTCCCTCTTTATTTGCAGCTTTTATCTCTTCCACAAAATCTCGTGCCATTAACTCTCCCATTGTCTCAGAGTCTTTTACCATTCTGAAAGGAACCTTTTTGCCTGGATGATTTTCCAAATCTGAAGCGGGAATTTTACACCATTCATATAAATCTTTAATATTAATGTCACTCACTTTTCGTTCCTCCTAGCATTGAGTTGTAGCGTTCTTTATTCACTTAAAATATCTATCTGTTTCTATATCTCGTCAGGCTTAATCACCTAGCACTCCCAAAAACAAACTTCTTTATGGGACAACAATGCCTTTGATAAAGCCATCCGGTTTATCTTCTAGTTCCTCAAATGCCCTTTGGATATCATCAAGGGAATAAACATGAGTGATGATTTCCTCATTCTTGAATACACCTTTTTCCAAAAGTTCTACGGCACGACGTGTGTCGTCTTTCAGATTCCAACTATACTTTGGATGGGCTACAATCAGTTCAAGGGATTTGCCTATCGCTGTGCGAAAATCAAAGCTTGAAGCAGGGTTTTCATGAGAACTCATGAGAACCAGTCGCCCTCGGCCATCACGTACATATTCAATTGCTGCCTCTAATAGCTCTGGAATGCCTGTGCCTTCAATGACAAAATCAGCCATATGCCCACCAGTGATTTCTCGAATTCGCTCTTCTACATTTTCTTTCTTAGAATGAATAACATGAGTAGCACCAAGCTTTAATGCAAGTGCTAGCTTTTCATCATCCACATCTATGGCTATCAACCCGGTGAGAAAATTGCCGGCTAAAGCAGAAACACACCAAAGTCCCATTGGTCCTACCCCTAGAACAACACCATAATCACCAGCTTCGGGACGAGCGGCTCTTAAAACATTAAGAACACATGTGAGAGGCTCTCCTAAAGCTTCTTCCAATTTGGTGGAATCCCCTATTTTGGTACAAACATTCTCGTCAACCACAGTATATTCTGTGAATCCAGGAAAAGCCAGACCTACAACCCGATCTCCCACTTGTAAAGTGGTCACTCCTTCTCCCAGTTGAGCCACCACACCATTCCACTCATGACCAATCTCTTGTGGATAAGAGCCTTCTTTGCCATGAAAATGATTTAATTCCCAATTGCAAAGACCACAGGAGCTCACTTTCACCAATACTTCTCCAGCATTAGGTTGAACGTCAAGCTCACGGATTTCAAATCGACCTGGTTCTACTAAAACAGCACGTTTTGTCTTCATTTTCTTCCTCCTTTAATCGCACATTTTTAAAAAGCAAGTATTTTCCTTATGAAGGACACTTGCTGAACATTCACCCACATAGTCCAACCCTTTATCCTTTAACAGACCCTGCTGACATCCCACGAATGAGATATTTTTGAGCAAAGATTAAGAAGATGAGCATCGGAATGGTACCTATTGTTGCCGCAGTCATCTTTGATGCCCAGTCTGTATAGAATTGTTGAGCAAACTCTTGCAAGCCTACGGTAATCGTCAAATTTTCTGTGGAACGAACCAAAATAGAAGCCAAAGTATATTCGCTCCAAGAATTGATAAAGGTGAATATTCCAACAGCAGTAACTCCAGGTAAAGTGATGGGGAATATCACTCTCAAAAGTGCTTGAAACTGGCTCGCCCCATCAATCATTGCAGCTTCTTCAAGGTCAAAAGGAATCGTATCCATAAACCCCTTAATCATCCAAATGGAAAAGGGCACATTAAGGGTGGTATACGCTAGCACTAATGCTCCTAGGTTGTCCACCAAACCAAGTCCAGAAAAAATGACAAACAAAGGAATCAGTAGTAGCATAATTGGGAAAATCTGAAGTAACAGTAGTGCGATTAAATATCCTGAAAATATCTTTCCCCTGAATCTAGAAATTGCATAACCGGCAAATAAAGCAATGCATATGCAACAAATCGTTGTTAATACTGCTACCATTACGCTATTTGTAAGATATAGACCGAAATTAGTATCTCTCAATATATTCACAAAATTAACAAATTGTGGCCTTTCAGGAAAAAAACGAGTGGATATCATAGCTTCATCTCGCCTTTTTAATCCCACCATCACCATCTGAAAAACAGGCATGTTGATTGCCACTACGATAAATACCAGAAGTATGTAGGTCAAAGGACCACTTTGTCCTCTTTTTTTACGTCTTTTCAACATAATAATGTTCATTCCTTTCCGCTTTCTATTCGCTATTTTAATATCTGCTCTCGATTACTCTTGTTGTGTTCGAAGTAATCTCATATAGACCAAAGCAAGGAAAAGCAGTACCACCAACATAATAACAGATATTGCTGAAGCATAACCCAGTTGCAATCTATAAAATGCCGTATGATAAGACAATATAGGCAATACAAATGTACTTCGTAGCGGCCCACCTCTGGTAAGTAAGAAAATATTTTCAAAATTATTGAACATCCATATAAACATCAGCGTGGTAGAAATTAAGCTTACTGGTTTTAGCATAGGAATCGTTATGTTCGTAAATGAGCGAAACCGACTCGCCCCATCAATCTCAGCCGCCTCGTATAGCTCATCTGGAATTCCTTGCATACCAGCCAGTAGTACAATCATGATAAAAGGAAATGCTCTCCATGCTCCAGTAATGATAACCGTAGCCCTGGCCATCTGTTGGTCGGCCAAAAACAATATGGGACTACTGATGATTCCTAACCTTTGCAATGTGATATTGATCATACCTAACTGGTCGCTAAGTATCCATGTCCAATTAATTGCTGCAACTGCTGGAGGGATTACCCAAGGAACAAGAATCATTGCCCGAAACAAACTTCTGAATTTTATGTCCTTGTTGAGCAAAAGTGCCAAGCTCATCCCCACCACATAGGCAATAGCTACAACAAAAAAAGCATACATGAAAGAAAAGGATAAGGCTCCGTAAAATTGCTCACCACCGGAAAGAATGTCTATAAAGTTACGAAAACCGATAAAATTCACATCGTGTGGACGCCTTAAAGAATGGCTGGTAAAACCAAGATAAATCCCGCGTAAAAGCGGATAAATACTCACCAAACATATGATTGCCGTTGCCGGGAGTAACAATCTATATCCTAAGGAATTGCGTCGGAATGATTTTAAAAATTTACTCATTATAGATACCTCATATTAAAGATTTGTCTGCAAGAAATCGATAATATTTTTCATCATATCTCGCTTTCTTGCAGACATTGGTTTTCTTATAAAGTTCTATTGAAACTCAGCAAACACACCAAGGAGGTAGTCCTGTATTTCTTGCATAATTGCATCAAAATCTGGATCTGCTAAAACTGATCTTTCAAGGGCTATGCCTAGGAAAGCTTCTGCATCAATGGTGGAGAACTCCAAGTAAGGATTCGGCGCCGGCCATACTGGTGAAACAGTGAATGGCATGATGTACTCTGCCGTCTGTCTTGGTTGCCAATTTTCTGTGAAGTGAGGATCTTCTAACCAACTGGCACGAACAGGGAAGTTTAATCCTGTATCTGTGAACAGGGGCAGTTGATTCTCAAGCCACCATCTTATGAAAATCAACGCTGCTTCTGGATCTTCAGTTTGGGCATAAGCTTGAATTGCGTTCGGCCATGCAGACGCACGAGGCGCATCGGCACTAGGTCCTAACATGATTGGAAGAACGGCAACATTTCCTTCTAGCTCTGGAAAATCCCTAATGTCTATGGGACCATGATGGTACATTGCAGCACCACCTGCCAAGAATAATCTTAAAGCTTCATGATGATCATAAGCAACTGCTCCCTCTGGCAAAAAGCCATTAGCAGCCAGTGCATGAACAAATTCTAGAACCTCCCTAACCTCATCGGTGTCAAAAGCAGGATTACCAGCAGCATCGGTTATTCCAGTACCATTTTGCTGTAGTAAGTTAAACAAGGTATGGAACCCGCCAGGCCCTTCAATAGGCAAGGCTAAAGGTACAACATCAGGAAAATGCTCTCGAAGTTGCGCACAAACCTCTAAAAATTCATCCCAGGTTGTGGGTAGCTCTGTAATACCTGCTTCTTCAAACATGTCTGTACGATAGAAGAATTGACGACCTACAATATTCCATGGTAAGCCATAATATCTTCCTTCAAACATAAACAAATTAAAGATGTCTGGATTGATATCGTCAATAATCGCACCGCCTTCTTCTCGCCATGCCTCAACAATAGGATCAAGAGGCAAGCCCTCACCCATATCAGCCATCATGATAGAATGCATGAAAGCTCCTGTAGATACATCTGGGGCATTTCCAGAGGTAACAGCTGTGATAAAAGTCTGGAACCATCCATCCCACGGGATGCTTTGATAGGTCACATAAATGCCATATTCATTTGTCGCATTAAACTCATCTACCAAAGCTTGAGCTCTTACATCATAAACTCCTGCTTCAGCCCATATCATATCCCAAAACACGATATTGCGTGTTCCTTCTGGAGCTGGAGCCGGCTCATCATCTTCTTCTGTTACAGGTTCTGGTTCTTGTTCTTCTGCGGTTTCATCAGCAGGCGCTGGATCTGGTGCTGGCTCGTTGTTTGGAGCACATGCCGCCAAGAATGACACTACCATTGCCACGGTTATTACGATTGCTAACATTCTTTTCATTTTCATAAATCTCCTTTTTAAATTTAATATTTAGTTACACTAGTTTCTATTATTCAAACTCAGCAAACACGCCAAGCAAATAATCTTGTATTTCTTGCATAATTGCATCAAAGTCTGGATCTGCAGCTACTGCTCTTTGAAGAGCGATGCCCAAAGACGCTTCTGCATCAATGGTTGCAAATTCCAAATAAGGGTTCGGTGCCGGCCATACCACTGAAACAGTATACGGCATGATCATCTCTGACAGCTCTCTCGGTTGCCAATGCTCCATGAAGAAAGGATCTTGCATCCAACTGTCACGAACAGGGAATCTCACGCCACCTTCTGTGAAGAGAACCAGTTGATTTTCAAGCCACCACCTTACGAATATCAATGCAGCTTCTGGGTCATCGGTTTGCGAATAAGCTTGAATCGCATTCGGCCATGCACAGGCACGAGGCGTATCGCTACTCGGCCCTAACATGATAGGAAGAACTGCAGTATTCTCATATAATTCTGGAAAGTCATCAAGATTTAGTGGTCCCATGTGATACATAACTGCGCCACCTGCTAGGAACAATCTTTCTGCATCATGATGACCATAAGCAGCAGCTCCCTCTGGTAGAAAACCATTTGCTGCCAGGGCATGGACAAATTCTAGTACTTCTCTAACTTCATTATTGATAAAATCAGGATTACCAGCGGCATCGGTTATTCCAACACCATTTTGATGCAATAAATTGAACAAAGTATGAAATCCGCCAGGCCCTTCAACTGGTAAAGAAAGGGGTACTATATCCGGAAAATGCTCCTGAAGTATAGCACAAACTTCCAAGAACTCATCCCAATTTGTTGGCAATTCTGTAATGCCTGCCTCTTCAAATAAATCTGTACGATAGAAAAT
>JGI20163J26743_11538202_pt1 | contig 15513 bp, 14 predicted proteins | sample TergutCu122P1_FD_26743 | JGI IMG/M metagenome (IMG submission 26743) | reverse complement strand
CCACCAAACAATTCTAAATTTAAAGAAATACTTGCTAAAGCAGAACAATGTAAAGGCTTAAATCTCCAAGAGGCAGCCACGCTACTTCATGCAGAAAGTGACGAACAACTACAGGAACTTTTTTCTACAGCTCGTTTTGTTAAGGATAAAGTTTATGGAAAAAGGGTTGTCTTATTTGCACCTTTGTATACAAGTAACGCTTGTACCAACAATTGCCTCTATTGTGCCTTCCGGTCAGAAAATAAAGACCTTGACAGAAAAACATTAAATACTAATGAAATAGTAACTCAGGCCAAAGAAATAGAAAAGCAGGGTCATAAAAGAATCTTAATGGTATGCGGTGAAGATCAAAGCCAAACTCACGTGATACATATAGTCAATGCAGTGGAGGCTATCTACAAATCCTGTGATATCCGTAGAATAAATGTTAATGCTGCTCCCATGACCGTTGAAGATTATAAGGAGTTAAAAAAGTCAGGTATCGGTACCTACCAACTCTTCCAAGAAACTTACCATAGAGATACTTACAAAAAAATGCACCCTACAGGTATAAAAAAAGATTATGACTTGCGTATTTCTGCTATGGATAAAGCTATAGAAGCGGGAATCGATGACCTGGGAATTGGAGCCTTATTTGGACTTTACGATTATAAATACGAAGTCCTTGCCCTGCTACAGCATTCAGAATACTTGTTAAACAAATACAACATTGGTCCGCATACTATTTCTGTACCAAGACTACGCCCTGCTTTAGGGTCAGTTTTAAAAGAAACACCTTATCCAATAAGTGATACAGAATTTAAAAAACTGGTTGCCGTTTTAAGGCTCGCTGTACCGTATACAGGTATCATCCTCTCAACACGTGAAAGCGAAACCTTAAGGGACGAGCTTTTAAGCCTTGGTGTATCTCAGATTAGTGCCGGTTCCAAAACAGACCCGGGAGGATATAGTCAGGAAGCAGAAAATGCCCAGCAGTTTTCCAATAGTGATCATAGGTCTATGAGTGAAATGATTAAGGTAATCTGCGATTCCGGCTACATTCCCAGTTTCTGTACGGCTTGTTACAGACGCTGCAGAACCGGCAAAGATTTTATGAACCTAGCCAGAAAAGGTGATATCCATATCTTTTGTCAACCAAATGCCATCTTAACTTTCAAGGAAAACCTACTAGACTATGGAACTCCTGAAAATATTGCCCTGGGTGAAGCTGTTATCCAAAAAGCTTTGGATGAAATTAAAGATGATAAATTAAAAAAAGCTACTTTAGAAAAACTAGAATTAATCAACAAAGGGCAACGGGATTTATATTTTTAACAGTTGATAGGGAGGTAGTTCCATGACCTTAGATAGCAGATTTCAAGAAGCACTAAAAAGAATTTACGAAGCAAATAACTATACTCCGGAAGATGTTGTTACCCTACTTAAAGCAGATGCAAAGGACAGTGAAATACTCTTTACAGCTGCCTCTAAAGTCAGGGAACAAGAATTTGGCAATGAAGTATATTTACGGGGTATTGTTGAGTTTTCTAATTATTGTAATAAAAACTGTCTCTACTGTGGTATCCGCAGGGAAAATAACATTCCCCGTTACCGTATGAGTATTGATGAAATTGTTACAGCTACACAAGATATCAAAAATGCTGAGATAGGAACTGTTGTATTGCAATCCGGAGAAGACCCCTGGTGGACTCCCGAAAAAATAGTCACTTTGATTAAAAAAATCAAAAATCAGGTGGGAATAACTATCACACTAAGTGTAGGTGAAAGAAGTTACGAAGAATATGCCCTCTATAGAAAAGCCGGTGCTGATAGATTTTTATTAAAAGTCGAAACTACTAATGAAAATATATTTGCCGAGATGCACCCTGATAACTGTCTATCAAAAAGGATACAGTGTTCAAATTGGCTAAAAGAATCCGGATATCTCAACGGATCAGGATGCATCATCGGATTACCGGATCAAAATGAAAAAGACCTGGCTGCAGATATACTCTGGTTCAGGGACATGAATATGGATATGATAGGGGTTGGTCCTTTTGTACCGGCAGGAAACACACCTCTGGAAAACCACCACCCCGGCAGTTCTTTTATGACTATGAAAGCTGTTGCGGTCATCCGATTAATATGCAGAAAGTCCTTTCTGCCTGCAACTACCGCCTTGGAAACCTTAGAGGAAAGTGGACAGCTAAAAGCTCTAAAAGCAGGAGCAAATGTACTCATGCTTAACTATACCCCCGAGCAATACAAAGGTAACTACAAAATATATAGTAACAAAAAAACAATTAAGCTGGAAAAAGCCCTGGATACCATCAAACAAGCAGGACTAATAAGGGTTAAGGAGTGATAATTTAGATGGATAATATAAACACTACACCGATATCATCCCGGCTACACATAGGAGTTTTTGGAAGAATAAACTCCGGTAAATCAAGTATTATTAATGCTCTAACCAAACAACCTGCCGCCCTTGTTTCTCCTGTTCCGGGCACCACTACAGACCCTGTGTTTAAAACAATGGAACTACTGCCATTAGGGCCTGTGGTTTTAATTGATACTGCAGGTCTGGATGATAAAGGTGACCTGGGACAAATGAGAATCAAACGTACAAATGATATTCTTGACAGAACTGACTTAGCAATAATGTTACTTGATGCTACAGTCGGGGTGACAGACTTTGAACTTGATCTAATAAAAGTTTTACGTAGCAAAAATATACCTATAGTAATTGCACTTAACAAAATAGATATTTCACCCGTTGAAGAAAGTCAACTCAAAAAATGGCAAGATGCTTTGGGTCAGAATTTAGTGAAAATATCTGCCGAAACCGGCATGGGTATGGACGAACTTATACAAGAAATTATTAAAGTAGCCCCTAACGAAGTTCTCGAAGTATCTCTTGTAGGAGATTTAGTCAAACCCGGAGACTTTGCCATACTGGTAACACCAATTGATGCAGCTGCACCCAAAGGTAGACTAATCCTTCCTCAACAGCAAGTTATTAGAGATATCCTGGAACATGCAGCTATTAGTATAGTCACAAAAGAAACCGAACTAAAACAGACCCTAGCAAACCTAAACAAAAAACCTGCTATTGTAATTACAGATTCCCAAGCATTTCACCAAGTTGATGCAGAGACACCTTCTGACATCAATTTAACCTCTTTCTCCATTATCATGGCACGCCAAAAAGGAGATTTAGCCGAACTTGTTAAGGGAGCTGCTGCTGTAAAAAATCTTAACCCGGGAGATCCTATACTAATCGCAGAAGGCTGCACACACCATCGCCAAGAAGATGATATTGGTAAAGTAAAAATTCCCAGATGGCTTGAAAAAACCGTTGGCGGAAAATTAGAATTTGAGTGGTATGCCGGCAAAGACTTCCCTGCTGATTTGGAAAAATATAAGCTTATTGTTCATTGTGGTGCATGTATGCTTAATAAAAAAGAAATGCTGCACCGTTTATCAACAGCAAAAACAAACAAAGTTCCTATGGTAAATTACGGAGTGCTAATTGCTTATCTTCACGGGATCCTGCCCAGAGCACTCCAACCTTTTGGATATCAGTCGTCGGTCGTCAGTCATCAGTTGTCGGACTAGAGCCAATTATGAAGCTAACCACTAACGACCGATTATTAACTACCGAAAGAAGGTGATTATTGATGAATTTAAAAAATCTAGATACCAGAATAGCTGTAATAGGGATTGTTATCGAAAATAGAGAAGAAACTGCCGCAAAAGTTAATGACATCATTACCAGCTACGGCCACCTTATAGTAGGCAGGATGGGTATCCCTTATAAAGATAGGAAAATATCGGTAATCTCCCTAATCATAGATGGTACTACTGATGATATAGGAGCTTTAACCGGTAAATTGGGTAATATCAAAGGTGTAAAAGTCAGATCAGTAGTTGCCTGTTAACTATATTTAAAAAATAATTTAAAACAAGAAACCTGCTGCTAATTAAGTATCAGGTTTTTTAATTTTTATTTTCCTTATAATATTCAACAATGTATTTATCAACCTTTTGACTTATTTTAAGAAGAATCTCCTTACTCATATTCATATTAACTGCATTTAAAAGTAACCTCTTTCCAAGTTCTATCCTATCGATTGACTTCACTCCCCCACCTCCTATATACAATCTTTTGTAATTTTTGAGATTATTTTACACCAAAATGAAGCTCATTGCAAATGTAAATTGATTGCAATAAGCACATTCAGATATTGCCCAAAATTAGATAAAGTAGCCTCAATGGGAGGTGGATTAATATGGCAAATGAAAATAAACTTGATTTAAAAGCTATTGGACAAAGAATAAGAACCGAAAGAGAACGACTTTCACTTTCCCGTGAAGAATTTGCAGAAATTATAGGACTATCTGATTATTATGTGGGACAGATAGAACGAGGAGAAAGAACCATGAGCTTGCCGGCTTTGGTTAACATTAGTACCCATCTTCATGAATCCTTAGATTACTTGATTTTTGGAGCAGAAAAATTTACCGGAACTTTAAAAGAAGATACCAGCTATTATGGAGAAGTTATTACTAACAGAGGAGAAGATATTACTTACTTATTATCCAAATGCTCCAAAAAAGAACTGGAACTTATAACTAAGCTGGTCAGAACTTTAATTCCATATCTAAACTCCAGATAAAAATGTTATAGTAACTCTAATAATACTCTCAAATAAAAACCTGCTAAAAAATCTTTTCCTTGATGATTTTTTAGCAGGTTTTTTATCTTTTATATTTAATTTCTATTCCACCAAGTTTCTTGTACAACTCTTATACCTCGGAAGTTACTCTCAAATCCGGGACTTTCCGCTAAAGCCCTTTGATAAAATACGTTCATGGCTTCCGGCTGTCCTTGCCTCTCTTTAATTAAAGCAAGCCACCATAACGCCTCTGTAAGTGTCTGAGCCTGTTCAAGGTAACGTTCATGTATTACAGTTCCTGCCGGAAATCCTTGTGCCCTTCTTAAGTACTCATCAATTCCTGCAAATGCCCTATTAAAATAGTCTTCGGCTATTTCCAGGTTATCAAAGAAATAGTGTCCTACTCCGGAATACAGATAAACAGTTGGTGAAGTTGTAAGCCTACTTCTTGTCCATAAAGCATTTTCCCAATCACCTAAAGCATCCATTTGGGCTGATATATCTGCCGGCATCTGAGATGCCCTTTCCAGATAAACTCTTGCCTCTTCATGTCTACCATCTTGCATCAACAGTATTCCTGCAAAATAATACATTTGTGCCAAGTCATTCCATACTCTTTGGTTCCATCGATTACGATCCCTTGTTAATTCTTTAAACTCAACTGCTTTTGACAGATTACCCATTTCAAAATATATACTAGCAGCTTGCCTGTACATCACATAATTATACCTATCTCTGGCAATTGCTGCCTGTATAGCTTCTTCAGCTTTTTCCAGCTCCCCTTGTTGAAAATAGAACCTGGCAAGATCTATTCTAAAGTTTGCTGAAAAAGGGTTAAAGGTTGCAGCTCTTTCATAATAATGAATAGTAGCATTTATATCCCCGGCCCGATTAGCATCTAACCCTCTATTAACATTATTATTAGCAACAATCAAGGTAGCCGGTAATACTAACTGTGCAATGATAAGTACAGCAGACACTGCTACTATCGGAACAGTAGCCCCTTTAAGCCATATTTTGTATGGATGATGTTGTCTGTAAATACCCAAGGTTATAGCAAAAAGCACAAAAAGCAAAATATTAATAGCACCAAATGCAAAGTCAAAATCCATAAGACCTCGACCACCCAAACACACTGCAGCAATTATAACTGCCCATTGAATGTTTTTCCATCTATCATCTATCACCTTAAAGTTCTTATAAGCGAGATAAAACATTACAAACCAAAGGCTCACAAAGAGTAAGAGCCCTGTATATCCTACCTCCATCAAAATCTGAGCAAAATCATTATGTACCTGGGTACTATGATAGTAATAACTTTGGAAATACCTAAAAGATGCCTGCCACGCACCTCCACCCAAGCCAAATATCGGACCTTCATTATTAGCTATGTTAATAGCTTCCATCGACCAGTAAATTCTGGCACCACTACTGGTATCATACAGAGATACAGTAGCAAATCTGTCGGCAATATGATCAGGAAGTATAGTTTGCCAACTAAATATACCCATAGCAAATATTATAATCAAACCTATCAGCAATATTTTACCTTGAGGCCAACTTGGTTTGATAATCTCTTTATCCCGTATCATTTCCAAAGCAAATTGACCGGCTATTACTAAAGCCATACCAATAAAGACCCATAACAAGGCAAGCCCAATATTATCCCCGGCAATACTACCTATAAAACCTGTTCCGGCTATTACAGAAGCAACCATGATAATAACCCATAATAAAAATGACTCTATCTTGTTTTTTAGCCATGGATTAGCTAAAGTTAAAGCCAATACTACAGGCAGTATCAAAAAAGCACCTCTTGAATTAGTACCTATAAAAACAACCATCATGATATAAATCAGTACTATATAAACATATCTGAAATTTTTCTGGGAGTTTTGCCAAAGGCCTAAAGCCAATATAGAAACTGCCAGTAAATAACCCGCCAGAGTGTTGGGATATTGCAAAGTAGAGTAAATACGTCCGTCAATAAAGCCGGTATGTATATATATCCACCCCATAGCAGTAAAAAGACCTGCCAAAGATACAAATACCGCACTAATTATCGTTACGTTAATTAACGAAACATTACTTTTGTAGTCTATAACCAATCTACTGGCAAGCCAAAATACATTAAAATATAACAACTGTTTTACTATCCCATTTACTGCAAGTTGCTGACTAAAGGCTCCAAAAGAAGCTATAATATAACTTATTATCAAACCTACCACAAGCCAGTCCATTGGATTATTAAGGATATCCACTCCTTCATCATCTTTTACCTTAACAAACCACCAGATGCTAAAAACTACTAGTGCGCATATTAAAGTAGTTTTTTGAGCTGCAGGAAAAAATAAACCTTGAAAAAATGGCGGAAAAAATACAAGTCCCCACAGCCCCATAAACGCCAGCAAGTATAAAGGTTTAGTGGTTTCAAATTTATTGTTTCGTAAGTTATTACTTTTTTTATTTTTTTTCATCATTACCTCCGGATTAACAATTGACAGTTGACAATTTAAAATCTTGTTTTCACTATATTACTTCTGCTTTCTGATTTTCGGGTTTTTTGTTTTTAAAGTCTGGTAATAGGTATTTAATTAAAGCACTGGTGTCTTCTTTGTTTCTTGGTACATTGCCTTCGTACATACTATTGGTTACTAGTTCTAAGGCTTCGGCTTCCAGGTAGTCAGATCTGCCGACAAAAATACGTTTATGTTTTGTGGCGTTTAATCCTTCTTCAGCTGTTAGTAGTTCCTCAAAAAGTTTTTCACCGGGTCTTATTCCTGTAATAATAATATCAATGTCTTTTCCCGGGTTCAGACCTGACAGCCTTATTAGTGTTTTAGCCAAGTCCATGATTTTAACAGGCTCTCCCATATCAAGGATAAAAATTTCTCCACCCTTAGCCATGGCTCCTGCTTGTATAACCAATTGTACTGCTTCTGAAATGGTCATAAAATACCTAATCATTTTCTCATGAGTTACTGTTACCGGTCCTCCATTGGCAATTTGTTTTTTAAATAACTCAACAACACTGCCCCTGCTCCCCAGTACATTACCAAAACGCACCGCAACAAAACTTGTTTTGCTTTTTTGGTCCATATGTTGAATAATCATTTCGGCAATTCTTTTACTGGCACCCATTACTCCCACAGGATTCACTGCTTTGTCTGTAGATATAAAGACAAAACGGTTTGCTCCATATTTATCAGCAGCAAAGGCCACATTATAGGTGCCCATAACATTATTTTTGATAGCCTCTTCCGGATTAACTTCCATTAAAGGTACGTGTTTGTGGGCTGCCGCATGAAATATCACAGTAGGTTTGAACTTTTGAAAAACCTCTTCTATAGCCAGTCTTTCTCGGATATCTTTTACCAGTGGTATTATTTCTGTATCAGTGATAATCTCTTTAAGTTCCATCTCTATATCGTATAAATTATTTTCACAGTTATCTAACAAAAGAAGCTTTTCCGGTTTAAAACTTGATATTTGTCTACACAGTTCTGAACCTATTGAACCACCTGCTCCGGTTACCAAGATAGTCTGATTTTCTATGTATTGACATATTTCGTCCAGATCAACATTTATAGGTTCTCTCATTAAAAGATCTTCAACTTGTACTTCCCTGATTTGATTTATAGTTATATTACCTTCAACTATGTCATATATACCCGGCAGAGTCTTAACCTCTGCATCAGTTGAGTGACATATATCAACAACCTCACGTAAATCATTACCGTGAGCAGAGGGAATAGCCATGATTATTTCTTTAATATCATACTTTCTTGCTACTTCCGGTATTTGATGCCTATCACCCAAAACCGGCAACCCCAAAACTTTTAAATTCTGTTTGTCGGGATCGTCATCTATAAAGCCCACAATCTTAACTTTATCTTGGTAATGTCTTCGTAACTCTTTTGCCAAGAGTACTCCGGTATCACCTGCACCAACAATTAAAACAGATCTGCCTCCATTTCCGGGACTAAATCTAAAGCTTCCTTCAACAAATAGTCTCCAAGCCAGTCGCGAACCTCCGATTAAAAGGATATTAAGCATCCATGACAGCAGAAAAACACTTCTGGGAAGTGGAAGACTGCCGGCATCCATAATGAAGTAAGCTATGGATATATTAATTAAAGATGCAACTGAAACAGCATAAAAAATACTAATTAATTCACCAATACTTGCATACTTCCACATACGATTATAAATACCAAAAGCAAAAAAGCAAATGATTTTAACAATAGTGAATAAAAGAGCCAGCTGGAGGAAATTATTTAGGAAGTGTTCCGGTATTGTGCTTATTCCATCAAACCTAATTACCAAAGCCAGGAATAATGCTACATTAACTATTACTACATCGATTAGCATCAGTAATGCTATTCTGATTTTTTTAAACATATTCTATAGCACCTCTAACTATTATCTATTCTACAAAATTCCCTGTGTTCCTTTTTATACACACTCCAAGATATTGAAGATAGTGATTATTACACAAAAAGGGCACATAGCCCTTTAAATCTCCAATATCGGACCTCTGACTTCCGATATCTGACCTCTGAATTAAAAAGGTCGCTGCCCCTTATTTAATATCTTTACTACTTGCAACTTGGCTAAAGGTTTTAAAAATAATCTCTATATCCCTTAAGAAAGACTTTTCTTTCAAGTAATCTTCATCATACATTACCTTTTCATCATCGTCTATATTATCTCTGCCATTAATCTGTGCCAGACCTGTTAATCCGGGAACAATTTTGTTGATTCCCCTGATCCTTCTTTTTTCAATAAGCTCATATTGATTATAAAGAGCCGGTCTGGGACCAACAAAGGACATTTCACCTTTAAAGATATTCAATAAGTTAGGCAACTCATCCAAACTTGCTTTCCGCATAAACTTACCAACTCCGGTTATATACTTTTCTCTATCAGTTAGTAAGTCAGTAGCAACTTCAGGAGTACCTACTTTCATAGTTCTAAATTTATACATATTGAAAAGCTTTTCATCTTTGCCAACTCTTTTTTGAACAAATAAAACCGGTCCTTTGGGATCATCCATTTTTATCAACAAAGCAAGGAGTATTAATATAGGAGAGAAAACAATCAATACTAATAAAGATAATATAAAATCAAAGATCCGCTTCATTTGCCTATTCCCTCCCGATTGCCTCATTTCTAATTAACATATTTCTACAAAAAAAAGTGTAGTCCTCTATCTATGAGCCTTATGATAAACCCACTCTTTTGCCACAAACAAACTTCAATGTTAAAAAAATATATGTTATTTTATAACAACTTGCAAAATCGCCTCTTGTGTGTTACAATGTAATACATAGGAGGTGGTTTTTTATGCCGCATATATCTTTAAGAGTAACTGATGAAGAAAAAAACTGGATGGAAAGCTATGCTAAAGTATTGGGTGTTAATTTATCCGATGCAATCAAAAATGCCTTTTTTGAAAAACTGGAAGATGAATATGATCTAAAAATAATAAGAGAGCATGAGGAAAAAAAGGCTAAAGGTCTTGTAAAGTATTATTCCCTTGATGAAGCAAAAAAGGAATTGGGACTTGACTGATGGGTTACAATGTTCAACTTGCCGACAGTGCAATAAAAGCTCTGAAAAAATTTGATCATTATCAGGCTAAGCTTATTATTGCATGGATTGAAAAAAATCTAGATGGCTGTAATAATCCACGTATATATGGTAAGCCACTTGCTGCTAACCTGAAAGGGCTTTGGCGGTATAGAGTTGGCTCTTACAGAATTATTGCTAACATACAAGACAATATTGTCACTATAGAGATTATAGATGTAGGGCACAGAGGAAAAATCTATGAGCAATAGGTAATAAAAGCTATAGTCCTTCCCTCTTATTGGGGTTGGCTATAGCTTTTAAAATTTAGCTCTTTTAATCTCTTGTAAACAAATCCCTTGTATAAAGCTTATCCTTTACATCTTCTAGCTCCTGTGACACTCTATTAGAAACAATAACATCTGATATCTTTTTAAACTCTGAAAGGTCATTAATTACCTTTAACCCTTCGAAAGTATCTTCTTTGTGAACCGGTTCATAGACTACTATTTCTATACCTTTTTTCTTTAATTTCTCTATCACACCTTGGATAGCAGAAGCCCTAAAGTTATCAGATCCGGTCTTCATAATTAACCTGTAAATACCTACTAGCATAGGGTTCCTTGCCATTATCATATTAGCAATATGATCCTTTCTTACATCATTGGCTTCAACAATAGCTCCAATGATTTTTTGCGGTACATTTTCATAATTAGCCAACATCTGCTTTGTATCCTTAGGCAAACAGTAACCACCATAACCAAAAGAAGGGTTATTATAATGACTGCCAATTCTCGGATCAAGACATACCCCTTCAATAACCTCCCTGGCATCTAACCCCTCTAATTCTACATAAGTATCCAGCTCATTAAAATATGCCACCCGCATTGCAAGATAAGTATTTGAAAATAGCTTTACGGCCTCTGCTTCTGTTGGATTCATATATAATACAGAGATATCTTCTTTTAATGCTCCTTGTGCCAACAGTTTGGCAAAAATCTCTGCTCTTTCTGACTTTTCCCCCATGATAATCCTTGAAGGGTAAAGGTTATCATACAAAGCCTTTCCTTCTCTCAAAAACTCCGGGGAAAAGATTATTCTATCTGTATTAAATAATTCTTTAATTTTTCTTGTATAACCCACCGGTACAGTTGATTTGATTACCATTACAGCATCCGGGTTTATCTCTAGAATATCCTTAATTACTGCTTCAACAGATTTGGTATTAAAGTACCTTGTTTCTACATCATAATCCGTTGGTGTAGCTATAATAATATACTTAGCATCCTGATATGCTTGATTTTTATCAGTAGTTGCTACTAGATTAAGTTTTTTATTTTCAAGATAATCCTCTATCTCTTTATCAGCAATAGGAGATAGCCCCTTATTTATCATATCTACTTTTTCTTGATCAATATCCAAAGCTACAACTTCATTATTTTGTGCCAACAAAACAGCATTCGACAAGCCAACATAACCGGTACCTGCTACAGCTATTTTCATCTACATTCTTCCTCCATTATTTTGATTGTCTAGTTTTTTGCATTAAATCTGCCTACTATATTTTTTAAATATTTTTTGAAATCCTCTTTTAAATCATCTCTATTCAGTGCAAATTCCACCGTAGCTTCTAAATACCCTAACCTGTCTCCCACATCATATCTTTTACCATTAAATATATATCCATAAATTTGCTTCTGTTGGTTTAAAATCTTTAGTGCATCAGTAAGCTGTATTTCTCCTCCAACACCAGTCTCAAGCCCCTCAAGAATATGAAAAATTTCCGGATCTATTACGTAACGTCCCATTATAGCAATATTTGAAGGTGCTTTATCTATACAAGGCTTTTCCACAAGATCCTCTACCAGATAGACTCTATCTTCAATATTCTTAGCCTTGATTATACCATACTTGTTTACATCTTCATCCGGCACAATTTGAACCCCAATAACTGTAGTATTATATCTATCATACATTTCTATCATCTGCTGTAAGCAAGGTTTCTCAGATACGACTATATCATCCCCAAGCATTACAGCAAAAGGCTCATCCCCTATGAACTTCCTGGCACAGTATATTGCATGACCAAGTCCCAAGGCTTCTTTTTGCCTTACATAATGTATGTCAACCATCTTAGAAACACCTTGTATAATTTTAAGAAGGTCATGTTTTTCTTTTTTAGACAATTCCTCTTCAAGTTCGTATGACTTATCAAAATGATCTTCTATAGCACGTTTACCGCGACCTGTTATTATTAAAATATCTTCTATACCTGAAGCTACCGCTTCCTCAACTATATACTGAATTGTCGGTTTATCAACTATAGGGAGCATCTCCTTTGGTTGTGCCTTGGTAGCAGGTAAAAACCGTGTTCCGAGTCCGGCAGCCGGAATTATCGCCTTTTTAACTCTCATTTTATCCTTCTCCTTCTAGCTAAATTATTGTCTATCTTATCTGGTACCCTTGTCTATTGGCTTAATGCACAAGATACTTGTTATTAAAATGCTCCGACATCTTTTTATCATAAACCAATGTACCAAATGCTTTATCTATAATAGGCATATCAAACCTTGTAACAAATTCGCCCAATGTTTTGCTAAGTAGCGTTTGCTTACCATTTTTTTTACGTATTTCTTTAACTAAAAAAGATGTGTTGTAATAATCCCGGTCTTGAGGGAAAAACAACCTTTCCTCGCTATTGTTTTTAAGTATTAAATGTACTAACTGACAAAGATTCGATATATGCAACATACTACGTTTATTTTGTACCTTAGGGAAAATGGGTAAAATATTTGCCAATCTTTTCAAACGTGCATAGTTACCAGGACAGTTTTCGCCGTAGATAACAGGTGACCGAATTATATGCACTTTAAAATACTCATCCCTTAGTTCTTCAAGATATTGTTCCGCAAGTAATTTACTCTTTGCATAATTTGTCTGGGGATCTTCCTTGGTCTTTTTGTTTATAATAGTTTCATTTTTTACACTGCCACACTTTCCATAAACTGCCATTGTGCTTAAAAATATAAATTGTTTTACGCCACTGTCTTTGGCTTTTTGTGCCAAACGCTGTGTAAGATCTGAATTTATTTCATAAAACTGCTGCTTATTTTCATTAGTCTCTTTTGCATGAACTAATGCTGCAGTATGTATTACAGCGTGATAACCTGACAAATCGGGCAGAGTATCCCTTACAGAAACATTGGAAATCTCATAGTTGTTGTGTTGTTTTTCCAACCATTGTTTCATATTTGTTGCAATGTAACCTGAGCTACCTGTTATCAAAACCTTCATTGCCGTATCCCACCTTTGTGCATTTTGCAGTTAACAATACATCATAATCTCTTTTTTATAGCATTTATTGAATAGTTTAAAAAACACCAACAAGCCTTTAAAAACCCTAATTTTTCAAGCCTGTAGATTCTCCATGTACCCTTAGCTGCTTTTAACTTATTACTTGAAAGGGAGCCTTTTACTACTCTATATAAGGCAAGTTTTTTTTGCAACCCATAGGCTTTACATCCATCTCTAAGTAAAGAAAGCCACAAAGCATAATCCTCATGCATTAAACTGGACATTTGGATATTGCCAAAGGCTCTTTTATCCAGCATTACCGTTAAGCAACCGATAATAGTATTTTTTAAAAGAAAATTGTAATCTACTTCTGTAGGAACCTTTATATGTTTATTTAGCTCATTGCCACTTTCATCTATAAAACCATACTCAGTAAAAGAAAATGAAATATTGTTAGATACCATAAAATGCACCTGGTTCTCCAGCTTTTCAGGCAACCAAATATCATCACTATCTAAAAAAGCAACATATTCCCCTTTAGCCATATCTAAAGCCTTATTACGGGCTGCTGCTGCTCCACCGTTTTTATCTAACTGTACGAGAATTATTCTTCCATCGTCAGCAGATTCTTCATTAATTATATGGACACTGTCATCTTTAGAGCAATCGTCCACAAGAATTAATTCCCAGTTTTCATAAGTTTGCTCTTTAACAGACGTAATACAGTCTTTTATGAATCTTGATGCATTAAATACCGGTGTAATAATAGATACCAAAGGCTTTAGATTGTTCAAAACAAAACCCTCTCTCATAAAAAAGATTACAGCATCTTCATAGTTAAGATATTTCGACAAAAAAAGGTGTAGTCCTTCCCTGCCAGTTATTATGTTAATTTACGATAAACTTTATATGCCAATGAAGTTAGGGCTCTTGACCTTAATACAATAGGTTCTAATATAGGTATTAGCTTGGATATAATGCCCCTTACTAAACGGCGTGGAGAACTAATAACCCTCATAAGTCTCCAGGAGCATGAACGGTAAGTTTTACCCAACTGATTTTTCTCTTTCAGTATTATAACTTCTCTCTTCACCATTTTTACTATTAATGAAAAGGTAAAAGGAAGCTGTTTATCTTCCAAATTAGACATTTCCTTTGAAAAGTTTAGCCACTCTTTTTCCGAAATGGAGCTATATGTGCGTAATAATGCTTTTTTATGTTGATACTTAAATTTTTGTAAAACCTGTTTAAATTCCGTCTCTTCTTTGGTAATCATTTTATCAAATTCTAATAAGCACATATAATACCCATACACGTTTTTCCAGCTTTTCTCTCTTGTCATTATAGAATCCGGACGTATACGCCTTAAATACAAAGGTTCATTATGAATCCAAGAACGTTTTGCTACATTTAAAGAATGAACTGTGAAAATTTCATCCTCATGAATAATACCTTCATGAAAAAGAAGCTTATTTTCTTGCAAGAAACTCTGCTTAAACAAACGTATACAAACCGATGATTTAAAATCACCTATCCCTGTCATTTTTTTTAAAAGTTCTCGGCCGGATACAGGCTCTGGATAATTACCTTTAAAATTATACATATCTACTCTTTTATATGGATTATTACCCTTGTATAATTCAACAGGATCAAAGAAAATACTCGCTCCACAGAAAATATCGTCCAAGTCATAATATTTCGCTTTACGATATAAGTGCTCCAATGTGCACCAAACTAAAAGATCATCACTATCCAAAAACATAACATATTCGCCTTTAGCAATTTTAAGGGCATTATTTCGAGTTGCTGATAGACCCTGATTTTCTTGACAAATAATACGAATGCGATTATCTTCTCTAGCTATTTGTTCAACAATTTTTAGAGAATTGTCATTTGAGCCATCATCAACACATATAATTTCAATATCTCGCAAGCTCTGGTGTAAAACAGATCTTAAACATTCTTCAACGTATTTTTCCACATTAAAAAC
>JGI20163J26743_11538203_pt1 | contig 15523 bp, 17 predicted proteins | sample TergutCu122P1_FD_26743 | JGI IMG/M metagenome (IMG submission 26743) | reverse complement strand
GCGGTGATTCCGTGTTGTCCTGGAAACGAGCCGTTTTTTACTGGACTGGAATTAACTTCAAAGCGTGGACGATTTGGTTTTTTCAGCGGTCTTGTCGATAAGACCAGACTGTCTAGTAATACGCTTAACACTATACATTATCGTGAAATAACTGTTGTTGGTGCCTATGGATGCTCTCTTCGTGATAACCGTGAAGCTTTGGAAAAATTAACCCATGGCAAGGTAAATGTTAAAGGGCTCCCTGCGCTTTATGTTTCATGGAAAGAGTTGCCGGAAATAATATCCCAATTAGAACCTCATGATCACATTTTTACATATTTTAAACCAAGTTGAAGGGGGAAAAAGTAATGGGTATGTCAGAAAAAGAGTTTGGCAGGTATGTAACGAAATTGATTGGTGGTGATAATCTTACTAGAACCGAGGTTACTGAATGCTTTAATGAGATACTACTGGACCGACAGAGCGAAATGCAACAAGGTGCTTTTTTGGCTGCATTAACAGCTAAAGGAGAGACTGCAGAGGAAATGGCGGGAGTTTGGAGTGCTATTTATGAGCTTGATACAGTGAAGGTTAAGATAGATATTGATGAACCGTTAGTTGAAAACTGTGGTACGGGTATGGATAGGATGAATACATTTAATATAAGTACCGCAGCTTCGATAGTAGCGGCGGCTGACGGTATTAGAATGGCAAAACACGGTGCACGTGCTATAACATCTGCCTGTGGAACAGTAGATATACTTGAAGAACTGGGAGTTAATGTTGAATGTACCCCTGATTTAGTAAAAAAGAGCATTGAAACTGCAGGTATCGGTATTTTTAACGGTATGTCTCCTCTTATACATCCTCAAGCATTGGGCAGAATACTTTCAAAAATTTCATTTGGGTCAGTACTTAATATTGCGGCATCATTGGCAAATCCGGCAGCACCTACAATAGCTGTACGTGGTGTATACTGCCCTGATTTACTGGAACCTGTTGCATATACAATGCGAAAAATTGGCATGAGTCGTGGGTTAGTTGTATATGGAGAAGGTCCCGATGGAAAAGGTATAGATGAAGCTTCCACAATGGGGGAAAGCTTGATTTGTGAAATAAAAGAAGACGGCTCCATGACTAGGTATAAAATAACGCCAGAAGAATTTGGAATTAATCGATGTGGAGTTGAGGATTTGGCGGTTATGTCAGAGAAACATCTTGAAGCTAAACGCTTTAAAGCATTGTTGGAAGGTAATGAAACCCAGGCACGTATTGATATCGTATGCTTAAATGCAGGACTGACAATGTATGTAGCTGGCAAACAGCCATCTATAAAGGACGGTTATAATCGTGCACGTATATTGCTCTTAAGTGGCATGGCAGCAAAGAAGCTGGATGATTGGGTTAAAGCACAGCAATAATTTGCGTTGAAATTCAGATTTTGCTGATACTGATTTACAATAAAAACATGAACAGGGAGGTTATCATGATTTTATATGCTTTGAAATGTGCAGAGGGTTATATACGATTTAAAGAAGACGGATATACGCTGGTTGGTTTAAACAAGGCGAGCGTTTATGAAGATATTGAGAGTATAAAAGCACTGGCACAAAAAGCTAGAGAATTGCCAGGGTTGCATGGGGTTGAAATGACCTTAATTGAAAGGGAGATTTCACTTTAGTTTGTATTTTAACAAAGGAAACGGACAATCCGTTGATTATTCCTAAATTTGTTATTTTATTTCAGATTACAAAATTAGAAAGTCGAAAAAATCAGCTTTAGTTATAAGGAGTTATTTTTGGAATTGGCATATACAGTACATTTTGTCAAAAGATAATATGCGATTGAAACAGTGATACATGCTGTAGTAGCATCAGGAGCCCAGACAATTGGTTTCTCACCGAATACTCTTTCATTTTTTTCATAACGCACGCCAAATTTTCCAAATTAATACCACAGAAACCGCAAATAACGGTTTATTGTTATTATCTGCGGTTTTTTGCTTACTACCATGGTCTAGATTCCCATGGCCATTGAATTCTTGGGGGAAGAAGACGTATGAATTTGCCATTTCCAAGCTGACCATTCTCATTGCTCCCCCAAGCCCATAGATTACCATCATTTCTGATTGCCATTGTATGACCCCAACCAACAGAAACAGTAGTCACATCATCCATTATTCTGACAGGAATGTCTCGATCTATGGTGGTGCCGTCTCCAAGTTGCCCAAACCAATTTCCACCCCAAGCCCAAAGACTACCATCATTTCTGATTGCCATTGTATATCCAAGACCAACAGAAACAGTAGCCACATCTTCTAGTATTCTGACAGGAGCGTATCGATCTGTGGTTGTACCGTCTCCAAGCTGACCAAGCCAATTACCACCCCAAGCCCAAAGACTACCATCTGTTCTGATTGCCATTGTATGCCAGCTTCCGGCAGAAACAGTAGCCACATCTTCTAGTATTCTGACAGGAGCGTATCGATCTGTGGTTGTACCGTCTCCAAGCTGACCAAGCCAATTACTACCCCAAGCCCATAGGCTACCGTCATTTCTGATTGCCATTGTATATCCAAGACCAACAGAAACAGTAACCACATCATCCATTATTTTGACAGGAGTGCGTCGATTTGTGGTTGTACCGTCTCCAAGTTGGCCACGATTATTGCTACCCCAAGCCCAAAGACTACCATCAGTTTTAATTGCCATTGTATGACAACTTACGGCAAAAACAGTAACCACACTATCCATTATTCTAACGGGAATGTCTCGGTCTATGGTTGTACCGTCTCCAAGTTGACCAAATCTATTACTACCCCAAGCCCATAGGCTACCGTCAGTTTTAATTGCCATTGTATGAACATCTCCGATAGAAACAGTAGCCACATCATTCATTATTCTGACAGGAGTGTCTCGATCTGTGGTGGTGCCATCTCCGAGTTGACCATACCAACTTACACCCCAAGCCCAAAGACTGCTATCATTTCTGATTGCCATTATATGTCCAATTCCAACATAAACAGCACTAACATCATTCATTATTTTTACAGGGGTATGCCGATCTATAGTGGTACCGTCTCCAAGTTGACCAAATCTATTACTACCCCAAGCCCATAGGCTACCATCTGTTCTGATTGCCATTGTATGCCAGCTTCCGGCAGAAACAGCAACCACATCATCCATTATTCTAACAGGAGTGTGCCAGAACGAGTAATCGCCCAAGACCCATATGACAAGGCCCATGACAATAAAAACACTGGTTAAAGCAATAAAAATTTTCTTTGATAATGATGTTTTTTTCTTGTCAACGTTATCACTAATCATATTGCACCTTACTTCTGTGTTTTTCTTAATATATTTAAACTTCTTCTAAACTAATGTAAATTCCTGCCTGCTTTGGTTAAGAAACGAAGCTAATCTTCAAGCAGAAATTATTTAAATACTTCATTTTGCACTGCCAATCTGATATCTGTTTTTATAGGATTTGCCTTGTTTTAGTTTATGTCTAAAGGAAAAAGTAATCATAGAAAAAATATTATTATGTTTCAAAAAGTACACATCAAGTGTCAACACATTAGGATTCTTTTCTTTTTACGACTGTATATATTTGATGGTACTTTGATTTTAAGGTATGATAAAATAAAGCAATGAAATGATAACAAAGAGGTGGCATTTGATGTCTATTGAAACAGTAAAAGCATTTTTTAAGCAACATAATATGGAACATAAGATTATGGAATTTGAAACATCCAGTGCTACAGTAGATTTAGCGGCACAAGCTGTTGGCACTATACCGGCAAAAATAGCCAAGACACTTTCTTTTCAAGAAAAAGAAGGAGGAGGCTTTTTAATAGTAACAGCCGGAGATGCAAAAATTGACAATGGTAAATTTAAAAGTTACTTTCATACAAAAGCCAAAATGTTAACACCTGCAGAAGTACTTGAATTAACCGGGCATGCTGTGGGTGGGGTATGTCCTTTTGGAATAGACAAACAAATTCCCGTTTATTTGGATATTTCCTTAAAACGTTTTTCAACTGTATTTCCTGCTTGCGGAAGCAGCAACAGTGCTATAGAGCTTGACTGTGAAACCTTGTTTAATCTGGCAAAGGGCAAGGCATGGATAGATGTTTGTAAAGATTGGGATCAAACCTTATGATTTAACTTGCCAGTTATCATGTTTGTATGTGCTTTTGTGAACTATTGTTATTTCTGCTTGTTTATTTGATAAAGTTTGTGTTACAATGATTATAAATTGAATATATTTTAGAAATAGGTGCCCATTAAGGGTTAAAAGGGAAACCCGGTGCAATTCCGGTACGGTCCCGCCACTGTAACCAGCTACAAACCATACCATCGCCACTGAATATTTTCGGGAAGGGGTATGGGGAGGATTATCTGGAAGTCAGGAAACCTGCCTGTTTTTTGATTACATGAAAGACCCTCGAGGAAAGTGGTCCAATGTGGCAATTTGTAAAACTTTGCTTCTGCCTCTTGGGTAGAAGTTTTTTTATTGCTGGAAATACGTCATACAAAGATGACTGCTACTGACAGCAAGAACCTTGAAGGGTTCTTGACCTTGACTCTGGAACTAGAAAGGAGGTTGGCAAAATATGAGCTTTTCTCGTATAGTAATTGCAGGCGTACAAAGCGGGGTTGGTAAAACCAATATTACACTGGGTTTGTTGGCTGCTTTAAGAAGAAAAGGAATTAAAGTACAGCCATTTAAAGTTGGTCCTGACTATATTGATCCCGGCTTACATTGTCATGCTGCTGGTGTTAAAAGCCATAACTTAGACAGTTGGATGGGTAGAGAGGATGTTGTTAAAACCATATTTGCAAAAAACGCTCAAAATGCCGACATATCTGTAATAGAAGGAGTAATGGGATTGTTTGATGGTGTTAGAGGAGAAAGGCTAACAGGTAGTAGTGCTCATGTAGCTATGATTTTGAAAGCACCTGTAATTTTAGTAGTTAATGTTAAAGGGATGGCCAGAAGCTGTGTAGCACTAGTTAAGGGTTATAAAGAATATGTTTCTGAGCTGAATCTTAAAGGAATAATACTTAATAATGCAGATAGTGATTATTATAAAACAATATTAGCAGGAGCTATCGAGGATGAATTAGGAGTAAAGGTATTGGGTTATTTGCCAAAGGATAAACAGATTACCATGCCTGAGAGAAATCGTGGACTACTTCCTGCCGAAGAAAATCCTGAATTAAGCTCTGTTATCAACCTAATGGCCGATTTAGTGGAAACCGGAGTTGATCTTGATGGATTACTTACAATAGCCGAATCCTCAGATTTTGCAGAATTTAAAAATTATAGCAGCAAGGATTCAACTTATAAACAATATAGTAATATTACTATTGGAGTGGCAAAGGATCAGGCTTTTAACTTCTACTATCAAGATAGTTTGGACTATTTACAAGAACTTGGTGCTAGGCTTGTATATTTTAGCCCACTTAAAGACTCCTCAATACCGGATGTGGATGGGTTATATATAGGTGGTGGTTTCCCGGAGATGTTTATAAAAGAACTCTCAGGGAATCAATCTATGATTACCTCTTTACATAATGCCCATGCTCAAGGGCTACCTATATTTGCAGAAAGTGGAGGTTTCGTGTATTTGACTCAAAAGATAATAGATTTTCAAGGAACCGGGTGGCCTGCTGTAGGACTTGTGCCAATTGAAGTGAGAATGAATAATAGGCTGACTGCTCTTGGATATGTTAAAGGCACCCTTTTAAAAAAATCTATCATTGGGGAAGCAGGTCAGGAAATAAAAGGTCATGAATTCCATTATGCTGTTACATCAGAAATTTCTGAAGAAGAAAGTGCTTTTTCCTTAATTGGCGGCAAGGGTGCTGATTTTAGAAGAGATGGATATACCAAAGGAAACCTTTTTGCATCTTATGTACATATACATTTACGGTCAAATCCAAAGGTTGCTTTGAATTTTCTGGACAGTGTTAAAAGCAATTAACAATTAAAAACCAAATTTAATATATAAAGGAGGGGAATGAGCTGCTTTCTGGATATACTACAGGGACTTGTGCTGCAGCTGCTACTCAGGCAGCTTTGAAGCGATTGTTAGATCCAAAAATATCTTCAATTTGTGCTGTGACAGTTGATTTGCCTCAAGGAGGTACTATCAAGATCCCCATAAAGAGTATCACAGTAAAGGGGGAGGTTGTTACAGCAGAGGTTATAAAGTGTGGGGGAGATGACCCTGATATTACCAATGGTGCAACGGTTGGTGCATCGGTAGAGATTTTGAAGGTAAGCTCTGAGGAGATAACCGGAGAGGATAATGGGGTAATTCTTCTTGGAGGTAGGGGGGTTGGCAAAGTAACTAAACCCGGACTTTCGGTACCGGTGGGAGAACCGGCTATAAACCCTGTGCCTAGAAAAATGATTATACATGAGGTTAAAAAGCTATTGCCCAAGAATAGAGTAAAAGTTACGATATCAGTTCCTGAAGGGGAAACACTTGCTAAAAAAACCTTTAATCCTCGGCTTGGTATTATTGGTGGCATATCAATACTGGGAACCACAGGGATAGTACGCCCCATGTCAGAGGAAGCGTATGTTGATTCTTTAACCCCACAGATTGACCAGGCAATAGCCTTGGGACATGACATAATAGTTTTGACACCCGGAGGAATGGGGGAAAAAAAGGCCATTGAGTTGGGAATTCCCAGGGAAGCAATTGTTCAGACAAGTAATTTTGTGGGAGCAATGCTTGAAGAAAGTGCTAAAAAAGGGATCAGAGGGATAATCCTTTTTGGTCATATTGGTAAGATTATTAAAGTAGCAGGAGGCATTTTTCATACCCATAGTAAAATAGCAGATGGTCGCAGAGAAATTTTAGCGGCACATGTTGCAGGGGTGAATGCATCACCTGCTTTAATCAGAGAAATAATGGAGTTAAATACTATTGATGCTTCAATAGATCTTATAAAAAGTCATGGACTTCAAGAAGTCTATAATACTATTGCCGGATGGGCAAGTAAACGTTCTTTAGAATTCCTTGGAGAAGAGCTTAGGATTGGTACTGCGATGTATTCTCTGAAGGGCGAGATAATAGGTTATGATGCAGAAGCCGCAACATTAGGAAGGGAGCTAGGTTGGCAGGTTTAGTTAAAAGACTACTGACAACCGATGACCGATTACTGAATTAGGGAGGGAGCTAAGTTGGCAGGTTTAGTAAAAGTTGTGGGAACAGGTCCCGGTCATAAAAGCTATCTTACACCTGTGGGTCTAGAAACAATAGAACAGGCAGAAATACTAGTTGGAGGACAACGCCTTCTTGATACTTTTGCTTTTGAAGGTCAAGAACAATTCCCTGTAGATAAGGATCTTGAAAAAGCCATTGAGTTTATTAATGAAAATAGATACTCCAAAAAAATTGTAGTGTTGGCTTCCGGTGATACCGGGATTTACAGTGTGGCAAATTACTTAACGAAGCGTATCCCGGTCAGTGATCTGGAGTTTGTGCCTGGAATCAGCTCTATTCAACTTATGTTTGCCAAGCTCAAAAAGCCTTGGAATGAGGCTCAGATATTAAGTATGCATGGGCGGCGTTCACTTGATTTTGTAGTAGGAGTGGTGCAGGATTCCAAGGTTATTGCACTTTTTACCGGTAGTCCCTGGACACCACAGAAAATAGCTGAGTATTTGCTTACAGAAGAAATTACAGATACACAAGTTGTTATAGGTAAAGACTTATCATATCCATGGGAAAAACTTGTTTATACAACATTACAGGTTTTATCCAGGGATGAGCAAGACTATAGTAATAGTGTGATGGTGATTATAAATGAGTAAATGGATATATAAAACTTTCGGAATCCCTGATGAAGAGTTTATTCGAGACCAAGGAGTTCCAATGACCAAAAATGAAATACGAGTTTTATCCCTGTCAAAGCTCCGACTTTTTTCAGAGGCAACAGTATATGATGTAGGGGCAGGCAGTGGTTCTGTAGCTATAGAATGCAAACTTTTAGCAAATAGTGGTAGAGTTTATGCTATTGAAAAAAACCCTCAAGGTATTGATTTAATACGAAAAAACAGCGAAAAATTTGTTGTTGAGATAGATATTATTGAAGGAACAGCTCCACAAGCAATAATGGATCTACCGGAAGCAGATAGAATTTTCATAGGTGGTAGTGGGGGAAATCTACAAGATGTTCTAGAAATATGCCATAAAAAGTTAAAACCCGGAGGTCGGCTGGTTATTAACTCAGTGACTTTAGGGACAGCCGCAGAAGCATTTAAGATACTAAATGCCAAAAATTATACACTAGAGGCAGTACAGGTTAACATTGCTGTAGCTAGCCAGAGAGGTAAGGTAGAGCTCTGGCAGGCGAGAAATCCAGTAACTATAATTACTGCTGATACTAATCGCCAATAAAAGAGTTGTCAATCTTAAAGCAGAAGTCCTATGTTAGGTGCCCTATGTCAGACTTAGAAAAGATCTTTCCGATTTCTGACATCCGATCTCTGACTTCTGAGAAAGGAGGTAGTACATACATTGTCACTGGGAAAATTTTATGGTATAGGAGTAGGTCCGGGAGATCCTGAACTGTTAACATTAAAAGCCGGAAGGATCCTGGGGGAAATTGACGTACTTTTAATACCAAAATCCAAGAAAGAAAAGAGAAGTTTGGCTCTGTCAATAGCTTCAGAACTTGTAAACAAAAATTGTGAAACTGTTGAGCTGATATTGCCTATGACTACAGATCAAGAAGAGCTAAAAAGGCACTGGCAACAGGCTGCTGAGCAAGTGGTGGAAGTTTTGAATCAAGGTAAAGACACGGCTTTTATCACCTTGGGAGACCCAACTATTTATAGTACTTTTACATATCTTTTAAAATATGTGAAGAAACTTGCTCCAAAAGTAGAAGTGGAAATAGTTCCGGGGATAAGCTCCATCAATTCAATATCTGCCTGGATTGGTCAACCTTTGGCTGAAGGGGAAGAAAGTCTGGTAATAGTTCCTGCATTAAATGATAAACAAAGTTTGGACAAAATCATAAGCGAATTTGACAATATTGTACTTTTAAAAGCAGGCAACCAGGTAGATAAGGTTATTGATATATTAGAAGAGAAAGGCATATTGGATAAAGGATTTTATGCAAGTCGTTATGGATTTTCAGATGGTTTCCACACCAACGAACTAAAGGAACTTCGTAATAAAAAATTTGACTATCTCTCTACAATGATAATTAAAAAGAAGTTAGGAGACGGTGAAATAGGAGATGATGACAAGTGATCTACTTTGTAGGAGCAGGTTCAGGAGACCCTGAATTAATTACTCTAAAGGGCTATAAGTTGCTTCAGGAGGCAGATCTTGTTGTATGGGCAGGGTCCCTTGTTAATGAAGAAGTACTTGAATATACAAAAAAAGGAGCAAAATTAGTTAACAGTGCTCACTTAGACCTTGAAGAAATAGTAGAAGTAATGGCTGCAGCATATAACAAAGGTGAGAATGTGGTCAGACTACATACCGGTGATCCGAGTCTATACGGTGCCATAGGAGAGCAAATAGAAATGCTTAAACAAAAAGGCATCCCATTTAAAATAGTTCCGGGAGTCAGCTCATTTTTGGCAGCGGCAGCAAGTATTCAAAAGGAATATACAATCCCTGATGCCACTCAAACAGTAATTATTACCCGTATGGAAGGTAGAACCCCGGTACCTGCAAAAGAAAACCTAGCCGGTTTGGCAGCCCATGGTTCATCTATGGCAATTTTTCTATCAGTTGGGATGATAGAGCAGGTTGTCCGGCAGCTTCTTGAAGGATATTCACCGGATACGCCCGCTGCAGTTGTGGAAAAAGCTTCTTGGCCCGAGGAGAGGATTTTAACAGGAACCTTGGCAAACCTTGCTCAATTAACTAAAGATGCAGGTATTACCAAAACAGCTTTGATTCTGGTAGGTAACTTTTTGAAAGATACAGGAAAATCCAAATTATATGACAAGGAATTTACTCATGAATTTAGAGAAGGGAAATAATCTCACAGCAATAATATGTTTAACGGAAAAAGGTGCAGAGCTTGCCTTAAGGCTGGGTGAACTTCTTGGAACGGAAGTCAGTGGTCAGTGGTCAGTTGTCGGGGAAACGGTATATATTCCAAAGAGGCTTGAGGGATCGGTAGTCGGTCGTCAGTCATCAGTCGTCGGAACAGGTGCGCCAATCAAATACTTTGAGGATTGGCAGGGTGCTTTTGCTGAGGTTTTCTCCAAATATCCGAAAATAATATGTATTATGGCTACGGGAATAGTAATTAGGAGTCTTGTGCCATTAATAAAATCCAAATATAACGATCCTGCAGTAATAGTGTTAGACGAAAAAGGTGACTTTGTTATTAGTTTGTTATCAGGTCATGTGGGGGGAGCCAATGATTTGGCAAGGAACGTAGCAGCTAAGCTAGGTGGACAGGATGTAATAACTACTGCCACTGATGTTAGAGGAAAACCTGCAGTAGATATCCTTGCCGCAGAATTAGATGGCTTGGTAGTGCCTATAGAAAAGGTTAAGGTTTTTAATAGATTATTGGTAGAGGGGGAGAAAGTGTATTTATCCAGCCCCTTTCCCATAGTGTCTTCTATTAAAGAGGGATTTGTATGGCAGGAATGGTCGGAATATAGCGAACCTGCAGTATTGATCAGTCCATACATTCCAAAAGATACAAATCATATAATACAGATTTTGCCCCGTAATTTGGTGGTTGGTATAGGGTGTCGTAAAAGAGTGGATCTGGAAGTTGTGGTAGGGGCGTTAAAAGAAGTTTTTAAAAACTTTAGACTTGATGAAAGATGCATTAAATCTTTAGCTACCATAGATTTTAAGGGGGAAGAGGAAGCATTAAGGCTCCTTTCTAAAGAAATGAAAATTTCCTTAAAAACTGTAAGTAAAGATGAGATTAAAACTCTGGAAGGAACCTTTGAACCTTCTGGTTGGGTGAAAAAACAGATAGGAGTTGATGGAGTATGCGAACCTGCTGCAAAGATAGTGGCGAACAAGGGTTACACAATTGTGCCGAAACAAAAAGCGGGTCCAGTAACAATCAGTGTGGCTGTGGAAAAGTCTTGGTGGTTGGACTCGGACCGGGAGATAAAAATCTTTTAGCTCCGGCAGCATTAGAAGCAATTAGATTGTCGGATGTTATTGTGGGCTATAAGACATATTTGGAGTTAATTGAAGATTTAATAGAAGGTAAAGAGATTATCAGTTCCGGAATGCGTAAGGAGATAGACAGGGCTCAGATGGCAATAGATTTTGCACAACAAGGTAAGACCGTTGCTGTTGTCAGTAGTGGTGATCCCGGAGTTTATGGTATGGCCGGAATAGTATTGGAGCTTGCCGGAGATAGTGTACAAGTGGAGGTAGTGCCTGGTATAACAGCGGCTACTGCAGCAGCAGCCGCTTTAGGGGCTCCCCTTATGCATGACTTTGCTGTTATCAGCCTAAGTGATTTGCTTACCCCTTGGGTAAAAATCATGAACAGATTGGAAGCTGCAGGCTTGGGAGATTTTGTTGTTGTACTGTACAATCCCAAGAGTCATGGCAGACAAACCCACATTGAGACCGCAAGAGAAATGCTTTTGTGGCATAAAGACCCTGACACCCCTGTAGGTATAGTACGTTGTGCAAAAAGAGGTACAGAAAGTGTAGTTATTACAACTCTCAGAGATATGTTAAAAGAAGAGATAGATATGTTAACAACAGTTATAGTTGGTAATTCCCAAACCAGAGTTGAGAATGGCAAAATGATAACACCGAGAGGTTATAAGGTATGATTTTTGTTCTGGCAGGTACTACAGAAGCCAGGAAAACTGTCGAACTTTTAAAGAAGAGAGGTTTTCAGGTATCTGCTTCGGTAGTTAGTATCTATGGCTATAAGCTTTTAGCTGATAATGGTATAACCTATCTAAAACAAGAAGCTTTTGATAAAGAAACCTTAGCAAGATGCCTTAAAGAAAGAAAAGTTAAGCTTTTAGTTGATGCAACTCACCCCTTTGCCGAGAAAATTAGTAAATTGGCAATGGAGGTTGCTAAGGAGCTTAATATTGAATATATTAGGCTTGAGAGGCAGGGCTATGAACTTCCGGATACTTCGCTAATTAAAAGTGTGGAAGACTTTGGTGAAATAGAGCAATATCTTCGTAGTGGACAAAATGTTTTCAGTACCCTTGGTAGCAAAAACTTATCCCAGATTACAGATATGGTCCAAAAAGCGGACGCAAATTTAACTGTAAGGATCTTGCCCGTCAGTGATTCTATAAAAGTTTGTGAAGAACTTGGGTTAAAGCCCCAGCAGATTGTTGCGTTAAAAGGACCTTTTTCCAAAGAGCTAAATAAAGCTTTATTTAAAGAATATAAAGCCCAGCTAATCCTTACCAAAGAAAGTGGGGATATTGGAGGATTTCATGAAAAAATTACAGCAGCATTAGATTTAAATATTCAGGTCATAGTAGTGTCTAGGCCAAAATTAAAATACCCGATGATTGTAGATTCGCCCCAGAAGGTGCTGGATTATATAAATAATAGAAAGGTAGGTTTTTAATTATGAAAGAAGGAGTTATTTTATTAGGCCATGGTAGCAGAAGAGAAGAGGCAAATGAAGAGATACGTAAAATGGCTGAAATGATCCAAGAAACGGATAAAGACGGACTTTATGAAGTTGCTTTTTTATCCTTTGGTCATCCTCATTTGGCAGATGCTGCAGAAACCCTTATTAAAAAAGGCTGCGAAAAGATAATTGTCATGCCAATGTTTTTAGTAACGGGTAACCATATTAATAGAGATATTCCCAGCAGAATGTTGCTCCAGAAAACAACTTATCCTAATATAAAATTTGTTTTGGCAAAACATTTTGGTCCCCATCCTGGGATTATCAGTATAACTCAGGAAAGAATTAAAGAAGCCTCAAGTTTAATTTAGGTGAAAAAATGGAGATTATGTGGAAACCCAAAGAGATAGAAGATAAAAGCATGGCAATTATAGATGAATACCTGGTAGGGTATACTTTTACTCCTGTTGAGAAAAGTGTTATTAAGAGAATAATCCATACTACAGGTGAACCGGCAATAATCGATAGTGTACTATTTCATCCATATGCTACAAGAGATGGAATTAAAGCTTTAAGAGAAGGGGCAAATATATTTACTGATGTTAATATGCTGAAAGCAGGAATAAATACTAAAACTTTAAATGGTTTTGGTGGACAAATATTCTGTGGAGTTGCAGAAAAGGAGGTTGCCCAAGCCGCTGGGGATTGGAGCATAACCAGGTCTGCTGCTGCAATGAGGATGTATGGCAAAAGACTTAATGGAGCTGTCATTGCCATAGGAAATGCTCCTACTGCTTTATTTGAAGTGCTGGACTTAATGGAAAAAGGCATTGCTAAACCTGCTCTTGTTGTGGGTACCCCTGTTGGTTTCGTAGGGGCAATGGAATCAAAGGAACTAATGATTGAAAAAAATATAGTGCCTTATATAACTGTAAGAGGGACTAGAGGTGGTAGTCCAATAGCAGCTTGTATTGTTAATGCTCTCATGTATTTTAAGGGGGACGAGGCAAGTGATTAGAAAGACTATTATGTTTCAGGGGACATCTTCAAATGTAGGCAAAAGCGTATTAGCTACTGCTTTTTGTAGGATATTTTATCAGGATGGTTATAAAACTGCACCTTTCAAGTCACAGAATATGACACGGATCTCAGCAGTTGCTTCCGACGGCGGAGAGATTGGCAGTGCCCAAGTAATTCAGGCTGAAGCTGCAGGTATAAAACCTACTGTTGATATGAACCCTATATTAATAAAGCCAAAGCAGGGCATGCAGGCACAAATTATTGTAAGAGGCAAGCCCATCGGTGATATGTCGGCAAAAGATTATCGTAATGATTATCTGCCAAAAGCAGAAAATATTATTCTTGAAAGCCTAAATAGGCTTAAAGATGAATATGAAATCTTGGTGATTGAGGGAGCCGGCAGTCCGGTGGAAGTTAACTTAAAGAACAGAGATATTGCCAATATGAAGGTAGCTGAACTTGCAGATGCTCCGGTTTTTCTTGTTGCCGATATAGATAGAGGTGGTGTTTTCGCATCACTTATCGGAACCCTTGAACTTTTGGAGTTAAATGAAAGAGACAGGGTCAAAGGATTTATAATTAATAAATTCCGAGGAGATATGGAAATTTTAAAACCGGGCCTTGATTTTTTAAAGAAAAGAACCGGTAAGGAAGTTTTGGGAGTAATACCTTATATTCATGACCATGGAATAGAGGAAGAAGATTCAGTATGTACATCAGAACATAAAGCGGGGGGTAATACTGATGACCTTATCTATGTCTCCCAAAAGGAAAAATCTTATGATAAAGTAGCAGAAATAGTAAGGAATGCAGTTGATGTGGGAAAAATATATAAGACCATGGATATAAACCATAATTCATAATCCTTTATAAGATAGGTGAAAATTAAATGCATATTAGTGACGGAGTATTAAGTGTTCCTGTTGCAGTAGTTACAACTGTTGCTGCCGGAGCATTAATAGCGTACTCTCTTAAAGGAATAAAAGAAGAAGATATACCTAAGATAAGCCTCATGACAGGAGCTTTTTTTGCACTGTCACTGATCCATATTCCTATAGGGCCTACATCTATCCACCTTATGCTTGGAGGTTTGATGGGTTTGATATTAGGTAGGCGTGCACCTATAGCTTTTTTTATAGGGTTGTTGCTCCATTTGATTTTATTTCAACATGGCGGCTTGACTACTTTAGGAGTGAATACTCTATTAATGGCTATTCCGGCTTTATGTGCAGCAAAAATTTATACTCTAATGAAAACAAACTTTGTACTTTTAAAAGGTTGTGTTGTTGGTGGTTTTAATGTTGCAATGACAGTCTTGCTGCTTATATTGGTATTGTTTATCAGTGATACCCGTTATTGGGATGGATTTTTTTCAGTGATTAATATACTTATAGCCGGTCATGTTCCTTTACTTGTAATTGAAGCTTTAGTGACAGGTTTTGCGGTAAAATTTTTATTTAGTGTGAGACCCAATATATTTGATAAATCTATTACAGGTTAGTTTGGAAAAGGAGAAATTATTTTTGGAGAAGTGGCAGACAAGTATATGGGAACCCAGAACAAAAACAATTGCAGCAATCCTGGTGGTTTTTGGTGTTATTATGCTGGAAACGCCTCTATTGGTGTTGGCTGCCTTTATATTAACCTTTCTAAGTGCACTTGTAATGGGCTTATCCCTAAGGTTTTTAATCTCTAAATTGGCCATTATTGCCCCTTTTTTAATATTAATGGCTATTCCCCTTATTTTTGGAGCAGGTATTCCGGCAGCACCTGATAGGTATGAATTTGCTTCACTTATTATTTTAAAAGCTTTAACATCAATGCTTGTTATGACGATTATGTTGGCTACCCAGCCTCTCCAAGAATATCTTGATGGACTGGCCCATTTAAAGGTGCCTTCTGCCCTTATTAGCATTTTATTTCTGGCTTGCCGTTATGGG
>JGI20163J26743_11538204_pt1 | contig 15524 bp, 17 predicted proteins | sample TergutCu122P1_FD_26743 | JGI IMG/M metagenome (IMG submission 26743) | reverse complement strand
TCTTTGTATGAATTGTGCAAACATTTGCCACTTGATAAGATATTATTCTATTTGAGACGCTTTGTCAAGTGGTTTTTGGAGAAGTTGTAGCTAAAATTGTTGCAGTTCACACTTAAGAGCCAAATAGCTACAAATCCGACAACATGTGAACAGCAACGATTATTGCATGAAAATGTATACAATGTATAGGGCGTATGTTCCGAGAAGAATAAATGCTTGATAGCGTTTAAATTCTCCGCCAAAAGCAAATATCCATAAGAAAACCACTGCAAAGAGCATAAAAAGAACATCAAAAACGTTAAATGCCGTTGTTACCACATCTCCCAAAAGCATGATCGGTAAGCCGAGCACTATACAAGTGTTAAAAATATTGCTTCCGACGATGTTTCCTATCGCAATATTGTTTTCGCCTTTTTTGGCAGCAATTACGGTCGTTACCAATTCCGGTAATGAGGTTCCTATTGATATTATAGTTACAGATATGATCTTTTGGCTGATGCCGATGGCATACGCAAACTCAGCAACATTATCGACAACTAACTTACTGCCGACAATTATGCCGATAAGCCCGATCACGGTCAAGAGAATCGATTTAAAAAGTTTGTATTTTGGTTCGATTTGAAGATCATTTTCTTTTTCTTTGCTTGATAAAATCGTGATGATATAATAAACGAACACAAAGAAAAGCAAAACTAACATGATTCCGTCAGTTCTTGAAAGAGTGTTGTATTTTGTAGAATCAAATAAGTTATCTAAAAGTAGTATTGAAACTCCAAGGGTGATGAATAACAAAATAGGGATATCTTTGAATGCAACATTTCGCTCAACCTTAAATGGCCTGATCAGCACGGCTAAACCCAATATAACGAGTATGTTTGTTATATTGCTGCCTATTACATTGCCCAAAAGCATATCTGTATTGTTTGATATATGCGAATTAAAGGATATTGCCAGTTCCGGAGCAGAAGTGCCAAAAGCAACTATCGTTAACCCTACGACAGCTGTTGAGATTTTAAAGTTCCTCGCAAGGGATGCCGCACCATCAACAAAAAATTCCGCACTTTTGATTAAAGCGACAAATCCAACAACTGATAATAAAACATATAACAAAACTTCTGTCGGCAAATTTATTTCCGGCATTTTCTTGTCTCCATTTATGTGAGTTGCGCTGTCGGCGTTTCTATTGCTTGTAAAGAATGAATCAGTGTAAAATTGTCGGTACTTTGCACTTTGCCAAACCTTTTCACAACTCTGTCCATTATCATTTCGCCATTTTCATAAGTTGTAAGCGGCAACAGTAAGATAAATTGGCATACACTATACTGCGCAAAGATATCACCGCTTCTTAGGGTTTTGTTTATACTGTCGCGCAATCTGTCCATATATTTATTAAGTTGCTTAACTTTTGGTACGCCGCCATCCTCTGACACAAGCGTCAGAAGCGCCAAATAAACACTTTCGCCTGTTCTTGCCGATATCCTGACTTCGATCCTATAAAAGTCTTTGAATATTTCATATTCGCAGAAAAACGGTCCTCTGCCGGGCTCTTCCTCTTTAAGGTTTTCTTTTATAATGCTAAGATCCATCTCGACTTCTTTGCTGTTTGGCTTCAATATTTCCCTGTACAGCTTCATGGTTTCTTTTGATGGAGTTACACCAAATTCACGATAAAACAGCGTTGTCATCTTTCGATATTCTTCAAGTGCCAACGAGTGGTTTTCTGTATTAATCAAAGCAAGAATCATGTTGTAATACAGGTCTTCATCAAAAGCGTCTATATTTAGGGCTTTTTCACAAACTTCAATCATCCTATGCCAGTCATGATTTTTCTTAAGCAGCGCAATTGTTTTATGGACAGCATCACTAAACAAAGTATGATAATAAATATTTAGCTGTACTGCCCAAGGTTCAAGTGCCGACTTATGCAAAAAATCACCTTTGTAAAGCTCTATTGCATGTAAATAATTTTCCAAGGATTTTTCTTCTGCATCTGCCGAAGCCGCAGCACGACAAAGCTTTTCAAACTCTTCAGCATCTATCACGCATTCGATGTTTGAATTCCACGCGTAAGCACCACGCCTCTGCACAATCATGTTTTGCGCATTTTCGTGCCCGAGCTCTATTAATTCGCCTCTGACCCTATGTATCGTAGTCTTTAGCGCATTTGCAGGATTATCGCTTTTGCCCTCAGGGTATATAAGATCGATCAGTTCCGTTTGCGAAACATCCCTATTGCGAAAAGTTATTAAATATTCAACGATTTGCCAAAACTTTTTCGATCGTACGTTTTGATCAGTTATTGACTTTCCGTTGTACGTAAGCGAAACATTGCCAAGCATGTTGATATGCAATTTGTCTGAATTTGAAGTTGTTTTTTTGTCTGAATTTGAAGTTATCGTTGCTTCATTAGTTTGATTGTTTTGGTTCACTTCCTTCTGCCTCTCTGTAAAAAGTTTTGTGTAGTTTGATTTGTCCATTATTTTTGTAACAATTAAAGATATTATTGCATATTCCAATAGAAAAGTCTACAAAATCATGTCTTGCGTAACACAAATGTATTTTTTCCTTTTTTTATTTTAACGTAAGCGCAGCATTCTTGCTACATTAAATTTGTGTTTTTTGCAAAGTTTTTGATTTTTGTAACCGCATTTTTACGTTGAAAAAAATCTTTTCGGGAAAAATGTAGCCGTGAATATGACAAAAAGAAGTTTTTGCTTACTAATTCTTTGATTTTTTTACCATAATATTGTATACTATGCGTAACCGAAAAAATAACGTTGTAGTAATCGTCGTAACTCGTGGAGGGGGAAGATTATGAAGAAGAAAACATTGTCGATTTTGCTTATTATCTTTGTCTTGATAACAGGACTTTTTACCGCTTGCGGAACCGAAGATGCAGAAAATAACGCAAACGGTTTGTTACCTACTGATGAAAACGGCTTATTGCCTACTGACGAAGACGAAGAACACGTCATAACGCTCTATAACGCTGTTGTGCCACTGGCAGACTTCTCTGCGCCGAAGCCCGCAGTTTCAACTGTTCTGATGCCGGTTGCATCGGGAACTGAAGTGCGCAAAAATCAAAAAGCTCAGGTCGATATTTCGAACAAGCAAGATGGGTACATCATGATCAGGTACACCGGGCGCGGCGGTGCGCGTACGATGACCATTATAACAGGTCCAAGCGGTGTCCAATATGTTTATTATCTCAGAAACGACGGAGAATGGGAAGTATTCCCACTTTCAGACGGAAACGGCTCTTATACTGCCGCAGTTTTTAGAAACATTAGCGGAAATCAATACTCCACAGAATTTACAACCAGTTTTAATGTCACCCTAAAAGATAAATTTGCTCCGTTCCTAAGACCAAACCAATACGTAAATTTTTCGCCTAACACTATTGCAGTTAAAGAAGCTGCTACTATGGTGCAAGGAGTCACAGGTACTCATGAAAAGATCAAAATCATTTATAATTTTGTTGTAGCTGAATTTTCATACGACAAGGCTCTTGCACAGTCCGTGCAAAGTGGTTATTTGCCTGATCTCGACAAAGTTTGGAACGCTCGAAAAGGAATTTGTTTTGATTTTGCCGCACTTACAACTGCGATGCTTCGCAGCCAGGGAATTCCTACAAAGTTGGTTGTAGGATATGTGGGGCAAGTTTATCACGCATGGATTAATGTTTGGGTGGAAGATGAAGGTTGGGTTACTGCCACAATCTTTTTTGACGGCGACTCTTGGAATTTAATGGATCCTACCTTTGCTGCAGGCGCATCATCACCTGAACGCTTGGCACGATATATCGGAGATGGGTCAAGATACGCAGCCAAGTTTTTGTACTAATTCGTTCTCAAGGAGAAGCACATGAAAAAAAAGACACTTAGCGCTCTGTCTTTGTCAGCATTTTGTCTGGAGGTTTCTCTTTTCTTACGTGCAGGAATTTCTGTCAGCGACGGAATTCATATGCTTAAGTCCGACAAAAATGATAAGGCTTCACAAAAACTTTTAGATGCGCTGTTTGATGCTATGGAAAACGGTAGCTCTTTTTCTGATGCAATTTCTCAGGTGGGCGTTTTTCCTAAATATATGTTTGAAATGGTCGTGCTTGCAGAAAAAACCGGAAAGCTGGAAAACACTATGCGTAGCCTTTCCGATTATTACGCGCGACAAAGCCGGCTTTCTGTAGAAATTAAAAATGCTGTTTTTTACCCCGTAATTTTAATTACGATTATGTTGGTCGTTATCGCCGTAATTTTAACTCAAGTTCTTCCGATTTTTAATAACGTATTTAGCCAGATGGGCGCACAAATGTCGCCCTTTGCACTTACTATAATGGAGTTCGGGCAAGTGCTTTCTGCTGCGTCAACTGTTATTTTTATTGTCCTTGGCGTAATTATCGCTTTGCTCGTTTTGGCTTACGTTATTCCATCTGTCCGCATGACTTTTGCCGAGTTTTTTAGAAATATTTTGGGTGACATGGGAATATTCAAACGCATTTCTTCCGCAAGGTTTGCTTTTGCGATGGCTGTTGCAATGGAAAGTGGGATAGATATACAGGACTCTTTTTTAATGGCGACAAGAGTTGCCGATAGCCGCGGCAAGCTGCTAACGCGAGCCCAAAATTGCAATCTTGAAATCTCGCAAGGGATGAAGCTCAGCGAAGCTCTCACCCATTTCGGTATTTTTTCACAAAAAGATAACCGTATGCTTTCTCTTGCACAAAAAACGGGAACGCTGCCCGAAGTAATGCATGTGATTGCCGAAAGAAGCGAAGAAGCAATCAGCGATGAAATCTCGTCACTCATTGCAAAAGTGGAACCAACCCTCGTAATCTTAACATCTGCCATAGTCGGAGTTATTTTGCTGTCCGTGATGTTACCTCTTGTCAGCATCATGGCTACGATAGGATAAAGTTCTGCACAGAAGGAGGCGCAAGATGAATACACAAAAATATAAATCTGCAATTTTAGCAAAATTTTTATCTTATTTTGGATTTTTGGCGATCTTTTGCTTCGTTCTGTATTTTGTGCTTACAGGTATTCAGGAAACTCGCCTCGCTTCGGATGCTGAGGGGATTCGCCTCGCTCAAGACAGTCTCAGGCGTGCAATCATATGCTCTTACGCTTCAGAAGGAAAATATCCTGCAAGTTTTGAGCAGATCCAAAGATATTACGGCGTACACATCGATACAAACAGGTTTATCGTTCATTATAGCATATTTGCCTCTAACATTATGCCTTACTTTGCAGTAATTCAAGCAGAAAGGTAGGTGTGTATGTATGAAAAGCATTAAAAGCAATCATTCCGTCAGCGTCGTTTTTGTATTAACTCTTGCTTTTGCATTTGCTGCATCTATTTTGATGGTGCTTATGCTTGGTGTCAATGTATATGGTAATTTGAGCAAGGCGTCAGAAACGCAGTTTAACGAAAGAGTCAGCCTGTTATACATTGCGACAAAAGTTCGCAGTTTTGACAGCATCGGCGCAATAAGAACAGGTGAGTTTGCGGGATCTTCTGCACTTTTTCTCGACGAAGAATTTTACGATGAAGAATTCACTACAATAATATATACTTACGATGGGTGGCTTAGGGAGCTTTTTACAGACACCGAATCCACTACTATGGAAGATACGTGGTTAACGGGAGATGCCGGCATGCCGTTGCTTGCGGCCGTTTATGTGACTTTTGATATGGTGTCGCCGCACCTTTTGTCAGTTACATCCCTTGATAAGAACGGAAACTTTAATCAAATGTACATAAGTTTGCGGTCGGAAGTGGACGGCAGTATATGAAAAACAGAAGTTTTGTTTCCGGCTCAGGTCCGTTTCTTATCGAATTGTTGATTGGCATTTTGGTGTTTGCTTTAGTAGCAACCATTTGTTTGCAGGTGTTTGTAGCCGCACACCGAATTTCAACGGAAAGCAGCAACCTTAATAACGCTATCATTCATGCACAAAGCGGTGCGGAATTGTTTAAATCCTCTCACGGAGATTTAATCGAGACAAAAGAGCGTCTTGGCGGGTATTTGCTTGCTGACGTTAATGCAGTTTGGAAATATTTTGACTCGCACTGGAATCCTGTTATTGCAACCGGGCAAATCGGGCAAGACGGACAAATCGGACAAGACGGACAAATCGGGCAAGACGGGCAAATCAGGCAAAACGGGCAAGACGGACAAACCGAACAAAACGAACACGACAAAACGCATGATGCCAAATTTGTCCTTGAAGTCAGGCACCTCACAACACAACACGGATACATAGAGGGCGAAGTGCTTGTACGTGAAATATCGGGAATCCCGATTTTTACCATTCCGATAGCGGTTTTGGAGGTAATGCCATGAAGCAAAGCGTACGCGGCGTAGGCGTTGGAACTGTTTCTCTTGTGTTAATCTTTGCTGTTTTATGCCTTACGGTTTTTTCCGTACTTACTCTTTCCACCGCAAATGCCGACAAAATTATGACTAACAGAACCGTTGAATTTGTAACAGGCTATTACCATGCAGATGCACAGGCAACCCGTATCACGGCTCATATCCTAAATGCGTATAAAGATGGCACTTTTCCGTCAAATGTAAGGGAGCTGGAAGCTGCTTTCGATGTGGAATTTAAGTTAGAGCCGTCCGAATTTGATTTGATTTATGTCTCATTTTTGTATAAAATTAATAATGCCCTTGAACTTTCCGTTAAACTCAGGCTTGCAGAAAGTTCCGGCACAATACTTGAGTGGCGAATTAGAAATTCGCGGGATTGGGAAATTGATGATACCCTTCCTGTCTGGGATGGTGCAGATTAAATAGCAAGGAGTAGCTATGGGAGAAATTTTAACTTTTTTAAAAAAAGCCGTTGAGCAAAACGCTTCAGATTTGTTTATAATTTCCGGATTAAAACTTTCGGTTAAAGTAAACGGCACTATAAACGCAATTGACGACGAGATTGTTATGCCTGTAAAGGCTGATGAGCTGATTCGTGAACTTTATGAGCTTGCTTCAAGACCTCTTGATCGATATCTCACTCACGGTGATGATGATTTTTCTCTTTCTATACCGGGTTTGTCCAGGTTTAGAGTAAGCACCTATAAACAGCGTGGCTCCATGGCGGCAGTAATTCGTGTCGTCAGATTTGACCTTCCTGATTTTCACTTGCTTGGTATCCCTGATGAAGTCTTGACTATAGCAAAGAAAACTCGCGGTCTAGTTCTTGTGACAGGACCTGCCGGGAGCGGAAAGTCAACTACGCTTGCATATATTATCGACACCATTAACAACACGCGAAATTCCCACGTAGTTACAATTGAAGACCCTATAGAATTTTTGCATAAAAATAAAGAAAGCGTTTTAAGCCAAAGAGAAATCGGCACTGACACCGAAAGTTATCTTACTGCCCTTCGCGCATGTTTGCGCCAGGCACCAAATGTCATACTTCTCGGAGAAATGCGCGATCTTGATACGATACGAACGGCAATGACCGCTGCCGAAACGGGTCATCTTGTCTTGTCATCGTTACATACAATAGGTGCAGTAAACACGATAGATCGGATTGTTGATGTGTTTCCTCCGAATCAACAGCAGCAAGTGAGGATTCAGCTTTCAATGGTGTTGCAAACGGTAATTTCGCAGCAGCTTCTTCCGAAAGAAAACGGAGGGCTTGTTCCCGCATTTGAAATTATGCACTTAAACAGTGCCATAAGAAATCTGATACGGGATTCGAAGACACATCAGATAGACGCTATAATTCAATCGTCATCTTCTGAGGGGATGGTAAGCATTGATTCGTCAATATTTAATCTCTATGAAAAAAAGGCTATTTCCCTTGAAACGGCCATGAAATTTGCATATAGCACCGATTGGATGGAAAGAAAAATTTCTAACGCAAACAAATAATATGTTTGACAAAAGCCATGTTTTAGTTGAATAATAGAGACATAGTGCTTTTATTTGCTAAGTTTTGCGTTTAACAAGTTACTGTTCACACATTGTCGGATTTGTGGCTAAATGGCTCTTTCCGCAATCTGTTCGGGGGATGTCATGTTTGTTTCACAAACATTTCGTTATTAGATTGTTCCGAAGGGCTTGCTCTAAGAGCCATTATAGCTACGGTGTGAACAGTAATTTTAACAAAAAACCTGCGAGAATTTTCCCATCCTATATAGGCGGCGGGATGAATTGCCGTAAATCGTTGAAAGTGGAGGCAAAAAGTGTCGGAAAAAATTAGAAAATTACTAATGGCGATCGCCTTAATCGTTTTTTGTGTAAGTGCGTTCAATTTTGGGTCGCACCATTATCAAGAATTTGTTGCAAGCAGAGCTTTGGATAACATCAGGCAAGATGTAATTCTTTCGCCTGCCCAAAATAACGCTTCAAACGATAACGACGAAATTTATGAAGATGCTTTTTCTACACTGTCAATTGACTTTGATAGACTTTTAAGCATAAATCGCGACATTGTCGGGTGGATCTATATTCCCGGCGGATTTGTTTCTTATCCGTTACTTCAAGCCGCTGACAATCATCACTATCTCAACCTGACGTTTGATAACAGACAAAATGTTCTTGGCAGTATTTTTTTGGATTTTAGAAACAGCCCGGACTTCGAAGACCGCAATACTATAATCTATGGGCATGACACAAGAAACGATATGATGTTTGGAAGTCTCAAAAGATACCTTGACCAAGCCTACGCAGACGAACACAGATATATCCATATCATAAGAGAGTATGAAGTGCGTGTATATGAGATTTTTGCAGTATTTGAGACTCCTGCCACAAGTGACGTTTACACAATGCACTTCGAATCGGAAGAACTTTTTGCCGAATATTTGGAAGAAATGGTCGCCCAGTCGGTAATTACCGCAACTGTGCCACAAGCCGATGACAGCATCATCACTTTATCAACATGCACACCAACAGGACGCGATATACGCCTTGTGGTTCAAGCAAAGTTGGTTGAAAAAGTTACAAAAACGTCAAGCATTTTTGACTAATGTGTCGCATATGTTGCCAAAAACTCAAATCTCGTGCCAATAGGTCTATTTCCAGAGATTTTCTTGACATTCCTATGTTTTTATAGTAAATTGAAAGCAACTCCGAGTCGGGTAATTCCGACCAATTGACTGCACAAATTGTGTATGTCTGCCGTGTTCGCAAAGGAGCTTCTTGTCCATGAAGAAGTTCCTCTTTTTCTAATATTACCTCAGCGAAATTGAAGACTTCAAACTCGCTGTATAAAAAATTTCAGAAAGGAGGAGCAAGAAATTGACCGTTTCGGTAACCTTAACCGGCATGTTGGCGGCAAGTATGAAATATAAGCAAAAAACTGTGGAAATATCAGAAAATACCACAGTAAAAATGCTTGTAAAACAACTTGAGCTTACTATTGATTCCGAATGGCTGGCTGTTAGTGTGAACGGATATCTGAAAGACAGATGGACTCTGTTAAAAGACGGTGATAATGTGTTCATTACTTCGGCCGGTGGGGCAGGATAAGTTGTTTGTGCCGGACTGTGTCGTAAAATTTAGTCCATAGGATTTTTTGAAAGGAGCATTTTTATGAAACCAGGTGTTATTCATGTTCGTCCAACTGCTCGACATTGTCAAGGATGTCGGTCATGTGAAGCTGTATGTTCTCTTAGACATTACGATAAGGTAAACCCACAAGCTACCGGCATTCGTGTTAAAGAGGAAACTATAGGTAATTTTAAAATTACCGTATGTCTTCAATGCAATGGGATGTATTGCGCAAAGGCGTGCCCTAACAACAATATTCTTCGGAGTTCATTTTCCGGAGCCGTATATGTTGACGACAATTGCGTTGGTTGCGGTGCATGTGCAAAGGCGTGTGAAATCAGCGCGATAACGATAGTGGATATGGGACAGGGTCCTAAAGCCGTAAAATGCGATCTTTGTGGCGGATTACCCCAGTGCCAGTCAGTTTGTCCAAGAAATTGCTTAGCTTGGTAGAAGGAGGTAATAAACATATGAAAGGATATAAAGATTGCGTTATTAAGGTAAATTTGAAAACAGGCGATATAAAAAAAGAACCGTTAAATAGGGAATATATAAAAAGATATATGGGCGGAGAAGGTTATGGTATCGCATCGCTGTGGGATGAAGTTCCTCATGATGCTGATCCTCTGAGCCCTCAAAACCAACTAAGTTTTAATACCGGACCTCTTACCGGGACGCCTGCCCCTTCTGCCTCAAGAACGGCAGTAGTTTTTCTTTCACCGTTGTCAAACACTATCGGAGCATCAAACATCGGTAGCCATTTCGGTGCCGAATTAAAATTTGCCGGATATGACAGCATAATATTTGATGATGTTTCTGAAAAACCGGTTTATCTGGTGATAAATGATGATGATGTTTCTTTGCGTGATGCAAGCGATCTTTGGGGTAAAGATAACAGAGAAACTACAGCGGCGATTCAAAAAGAATTAGGTAAAGAGTATAAAATAATGTGCATAGGTCAGTCAGGCGAAAAACTTTCCAAGGTTGCCTGTATATTTAGTGACGACTGTTTTGCCGGCAGAGGCGGCGGTGGTGCTGTTATGGGTCACAAAAAGCTTAAAGCTATTGCCGTTAAAGGTACCGGCAGTGTAGAAATTGCAGATCCTGATACGTTTATGCCTGCATACAAAAAAGGACTTCAAGAGCTGCGAAGCGAAGTCTTTACATGGGGTCCCGTTCATGGTTACGGAACACCTTGTTGGATTATCGGTGCAAATGCTGTTGGGTTATTGCCAACGCGTAACTTGATTGAAAATCAGTTTGAAGGAGTAGAAACGTTGCAGCCTGCAACTTTGTGGAACGACACCGACCGATTTAAAACGGTGCGCCGCTCCTGTTATGCTTGTCAATTGGGATGTCACAAGTTCGTTTATATGGGCGACCTTGAGGTTGGCGAACTTGAGTATGAAACTATCGCTGCTTTGGGTCCTCGCTGTGGCGTGAGTGATTATGAATCAATCGCTTTGGCAAACTATTATTGCACGATTTACGGAATCGACACCATATCTGCAGGTGCAATAGTTTCTTTTGCTATGGAATTGTACGAAAAAGGCATAATTACAAAAGAGCAGACTGATGGGCTTGAACTAAATTTCGGAAATGGCGAAGCTATGGCAGAACTTGTCAGGAAAATGTGTCTCAGGGAAGGCTGTGGAGATTTGTTTTCTGATGGTTCGTTAGTTGCTGCTAAGAAAATTGGCGGCAATGCGATAGATTATGCGATGGTGGTTAAAGGAATGGAAACTTCTGCCACCGATCCAAGAGGCTCTTCTGCAATGACTATTTCACTCGGCACGTCAGAAAGAGGTGCTTGTCACATGCGTCCATATGCAGCTACTATTGATGCGCATGGTTATCTGCTGCCTGATTTGGGTATTACAGAAGCCAGAAATCCGTTTGATGATAACGAATCAAAAGAATGGCTTAAGTCTGTCAAAGAATATTTTGTGGTAACAAACCTTGCCGGTATTTGCGATTTTAACGTCATAAATGCAGAGATGATGCCTACCACGATGGCCGCAATGATCAGTGCGATAACAGGTATTCAGATGGACAAAAACGAAATGCTTCGAACGGCGGAAAGAACTATTGCGCTTGAGCGTGCGTTAAACTACAAGCGTGGTTTCAGAAGAGCAGATGACCGTTTGCCGAAGCGTTTTCTGACCGAACCTGCAAAATATGGTCCGCCTAAAGGAAGAGTCTGCGACATGGAAACAGCTCTTGATAGATTTTACGAAGCTTGCGGATTTGATAAAGAAAAAGCTATTCCAACTCCTGAAAAATTTAAAGAACTGGGAATGGAAGATGTCAATGCAAAGCTTTAGATTTAAATAAAAGTATAAGGGGAACGCCTACGCGTTCCCTTTAAATAACATTGTTCACTTTGAAATTAATATGAACAGATGGGCAGGTGAAGAAAGTAGTGGAAAGATATAGCAGAACATTGGGTGCGCTGACAGCGGAAGAACTGTCGATGTTGCATAAAAAGTCCGTATGTGTTGTTGGTTGCGGAGGTCTTGGCGGTTATATTCTGGAAATGTTGGCACGAATCGGCGTTTTGAACATCAGCTTTGCAGACGGCGATGTATTTACAGAAAGCAATTTGAACAGGCAGCTGCTTTGTACCGAAAAAAATATAGGCGTCCTGAAAGCCAAGGCTGCAGAAGAACGCATTAAGAAAATTAACTCAAACGTAACGTTTAGTTCACGAGTCGAATTTATAACCGAAGAAAATGTTGAACAGTTTTTACTGGGGCACGATGTAATAGTTGATGCACTTGATAATGTGAGTTCACGACTTTTGTTAGAGCGTTTCGCCGAAATACTGAAAATTCCGTTGGTTCATGGTGCGATGCAAGATTGGGTTGCTCATGTAGCGGTAGTGAGACCCGGCGACAAGACGCTGTCAAAATTTTATAGCTCTTTCAAAACACCGCCACCGGCAGTTCCGTCCTTTACTCCGGCTTTCTGCGCAAGTGTCCAGGTTTCAGAAACGGTAAAGTTGCTATGCGGCAAAGAAACTCTTCAAAGCGGGCAAATGCTCATTTTTGACTTGTATGACAACAGCATGAATGTTATAACAGTTTGAAGTGTGAAATGTCAGTATTAGATTGTTCCGAAGGGCTTGCTCCAAGAGCCATTATAGCCACGGTGTGAACAGTAACTATCGGTGCTATCTTGACACTAACTCGAATTTTTTCCGCTTTTCAACTTCAAGTCAAATGTGATACAATAGACGCAAGAAGCTATTGTGTTAAAATAGACGCAAGAAGCTATTGAAAAAATATTGCGTAATTCAAAAAATGAAAAATAAGGAGATAACGTTGGTATGGAAAAACTTAACTTGACTACACTTCGCTTTGAAGATTATCCTTCGAAAACTTACGATAAAATACGCTATCCAGATACGGATAGACAAGGGCATGTAAATAACTCTGTGATTTGTACGTTTGCTGAAACCGGACGCGTTGAGCTGCTGTATGATCCAAACCCGCCAATTACGGAACCGGGCAGCTCTTTTGTAATTGCCAATCTGAATTTGAGCTTTCTGGCAGAATTTAGTTGGCCCGGTATTGCAGAAATCGGCACCGGTATAAGCAGAATAGGCAATAGCTCTGTGAATTTTGTACAAGGCATTTACCAAAACGGAAAATTGTGCGCCACGGTAGAAGCTATCATTGTTCATGTGTCAGGAAGTCCGGCAAGCTCAAGCCCGCTTTCAGAAAAAAGCAAAGAAGTGCTCAGCAAATATCTGATCAAACAGGAAAAATAATGGTTCTACGTCAATAGTTGGGGTGGAATCCCTAAAAATAATCCGAAAAACAGCCGAGCTTTTAACTCGGCTTCTTTGTTTATTTTAGATCATTTTCGTGAGTCTCTGCTCTTGCGGCTTTAGAGTCTTTTTTGTATTCTCTTATACCCCAAAGTGCTGTTTCTAGGATAATACCCACAAATACAAAAATTGTAAACGCCGTTGGTAAAAACTGTGGTGTAAAATCTCTGTATGCTCCAATGTCTTCTGAAAATCGCACCATGTTTACCGTTCCTGCCAAAGCTACGCTGCCAATAAACCCCAAAAGCGTGAAAATAACTATTTTTCGTGCGTTAAGAAGTGCCGCAAGACTTATTACAATAACACCGCTTCTCAGCATACCGGAAATCGGCCAATTAGTCGCATGAACCCATCCAATATCTAACACTCTGCCTATGTGAAATGAAATAGTATAAACAACCCAAAACGCAAATAACGAACCTATCAACATTATTATCCTAGTGCCAATTGAGGTTTTATTTAGGGAGTCGTTTGGCTCCGGACGCTCTTCTTTTGTTGCGTCAAGATGTATGGTTGAGCCACAAGTTTCACATTTCAAAGTAGTCTTGTCTTTCATATATGCCCTCCATGTAATCAGGCACTTTTCTATTTATTTTCAACATTTTTCAAGTACCATTTAAAGATTCACTTCCCATTTCCCTTTCTTCTTTGCGCCTTCTCTTTTTAGTATTCCTTGCTTTTGCAGGTTAGTTGTACAGCGTTTCACAGTAATCAGTGGAATTTTAAGCACTTTGGCTATTTGTACTTGCGTAATCAATGGGTCTTTAACAATTGCTTCAAGTATCTTCTTTTCGCTCTCGGATAGAACAGAGTTTAAAGTCTCATTTAAAGTCTCATTTAAAGTCTCATTTAAAGTCTCATTTGAAGTGCTATTTTGTTCTTTCGCTCGAAACGTCACCATAATATCCTCCGAATGCAACACATATTCAGGAAGTGGTACTCCGTGCTTTTCGCATGCCTCACAAATTTTTTCAATGCCACGTCCCCAGGTTTCAACATAACCGGCACGGAAAAACCCATTAGCAATAAGTGGATTGTGCGGCAGGGAACGATGCCTCATCATTAATGTTTCAACGCTCCATCCAACAGGAAAAATGCAGTCATTGCTAATATTAATCTCATTCTCATGTATACGTATTTGAATTGGTATCAATGCCGCATAATTAGAGTGAATTATTGCATTATAAATTGCCTCACGCAAGGCATCCTTTGGAAACGGATACGTCTCTATTCTAGTAACATTGTCATAGCTTATCATGGCTTTCATAAACTTTAAGTAAATTAGATCCACAACGCGATCTGCTTGTATGAATAAAGAACCGTGTATCTCGTCTTGATAGCGAAGATCCGAACCTTCTCCAAAATATCCTATTTTGATATACGCGCCTGTAATCCATTTTTCCGGATTTCTATGGAAAAGTAATACCGCTGCTCTAGTTAGCTTTCCGTTGTTTATAAGCCCCAGATTATCTAATAACTCCTCATTTGTCATCTGCAAATCATCACTGCTCATACGTCCACTTCGCAAGGCTTCTCTACGAAAAATATCAAAGCTCTCTTTATCTAAACCTTCTACAAAAACGCCGTCTATCGGAACTGCATCCCATTTGACACCTGTTTTTTGTAGCAAAAACTCTGTCAAAGCCGCACCTTTTAGCTGTTGCTTAGTGCTGCCGCTTCTATAATGATACTCGCCTTTGTAGTTTACAGGGTAGCTGCTAGGATTAACGACAATTTCAAGATATTCCTTATCATCTTTTGACAGCGCAATCACATCGACGACTATCCCTAGAATATCCTGAGTCTTATTAGGGATATCTTCCAGTAGCTTTTTAATATTGGATAACTTGACGGTGTTGCCATCATCATCTTTGCCTATATATATTGTTCCGCCTTGTGCATTAGCAAATCCACAAATCCATTTTAAGTACTCATCTCTCCACGAGCTTTTCCATTCTACATTTTGCTTTTCTACCATAAAGCTTTTGCTTCCTCCAGTTTTTGCCTGTTAAACCTACCTAAGTATAGCACATTTCGATACATGGATGCAAAAAATCCTGCCGTCAGCCATAAAAAACCACAAAAAAGTTACTGTTCACACCTTTATCGGATTTGTGGCTAAATGGCTCTTTCCGCAATCTGTTCGGGGTATGTCATGTTTGTTTCACAAACATCTCGTTATTAGAT
>JGI20163J26743_11538205_pt1 | contig 15540 bp, 9 predicted proteins | sample TergutCu122P1_FD_26743 | JGI IMG/M metagenome (IMG submission 26743) | reverse complement strand
AAATATTTAAAAGTAACTTCCGCCTTATGGTTTATCAAGATAATATCCACTTTTTGAACTTAAGTTCCATACGCTGGTGGAATTTACTTTGGAAAGTTACGGATGTTTATAAAGAATCGTTTGACCTATTGACAAAGATATTACAGGTATTATAATTATATGTATACAAATCAAAATTCAATTCTATTCCTCAGTTTAATTCGATTTGTTTATATCCAATTATACTCCTTAGGTTATCCCATTAACACCGCTTCATCATGCTATTTTATCGCTTTTTTGCATAATCACTATGCATAACTCACATTCTTGTACCTATGTATCACGATTCTGTCAATTATCACTATCTCAACATCTCAACTCAATCTAACACAAATCAACCAAATTCATTTGTAACTATTGCAAAATAAAACACCGCATGGGTATTATGCTAATTCTAAAAAGGTAGCATAGAAGAACTTGTCATTTATTGGCATTGCTTTTAGTTACATACTTCTAAAAGAAAGGAAACCCACATTTTGAAAAAGAATAATCAAATCTATTATCAAATCTGTAATCAAACTTTTAAAACTATAATCAAATCACAATTTAAGAAAACTATATCTGCATTAGTATTGCTAGTGTTGATGTTACCACTTTATATTTTACCTGCAACAATTGTTAATGCAGGTGAGGGTCCGAAGTCGGATTATATGGAAAAAGACACAAATAATACTGAGATAGGAAATAATGTAGCAGAGGAGAATCAAAATCCAAAAGGTAGAATTAATGATGATACTGAGAATGAGTGGCAGTTGGCAGAATCCAGTGATGCAAATCAGGAAATAACATCACTAGAAGAACATAGTATCGTTGCAACCAGTAGCCAGATTCCCAAGGTAGGAGATGTTGTTAAAGGGACAGTAAGAATTGGAAGCTACTGGATGGTTGGCGAAATGAGTTATTTCAATGTCTCCAATTTTACAGGTGACCTTCGGGGAGGATATGCTCCTAATCCTTTAGAATGTCTGGATTACACAGCTGCTAATCCCACTAATGTTACAGCGACTTATGAGGCAACTGTTACAAGAGTAAGATTATCATCCGGTTATGTGGATTATAATGTTGTGATAACACCACCTGGAGTTACAACTGGGGAAAGAGATCAAAACGGACGCCTACTTGGATATCAAAGAGTTGGGGGGACAATTCGTGTTGATAGAGACTTTACAGGTAGTGTTGTAATAAATAAGTCTTCTGGAAACCCAAGTATATCTGATGATAATATGGCTTACACATTAGAGGATGCAGTTTATGGATTATATAATTCCAGCGACAACTTAGTTACTACTATAAAAACCGATGAAAGGGGAAGAGGTCGGGCAAATAATATTGTGACAGGTAATTACTATCTTAAGGAGATTACTCCACCTATTGGATATGCTATTGATGTTAAAACATATAATGTATCTGTTGAAGTTGGAGGGACTACCACTATAGCGGTTGAAGATATGCCTATTCATAATCCCATTAATCTCATAATAGAAAAAATTGATTCGGAAACAGAATCAAACAGCCCCCAAGGAGCAGCTAGCCTTGAAGGAGCAGAGTTTACAATCAGATACTATGATGATTATTACGATGAGGATCCTATGGATCTAGATATTGAACCTAACAAAACCTGGGTTTTACAGACTGACGAATATGGTCTCATATATTTAGAAGAGTTATATTTTGTATCTGGAGATGATTTCTATTATAATTTGGAAGGTGAAACAACGATACCTTTAGGGACAATAACAATTGAGGAAACTAAAGCTCCTTTAGGATACTTAGCTAATGAAGAAGTTATAGTACATCAGATTACAACAGATGGTTATGATGAGGAAATAAGTATATTAACAACCCAAGTTATTGAAGAATGTATTATCAGAGGAGATGTTGAGATCATCAAATACACAAATGATGAAAAAGGCGATAAAAAGCCATTAGAGGGCATCGAATTTACATTTGTATCAAAAACAACAGGTGATGAATTTACAATAGTAACTGATAAAGATGGTTTTGCAACTACCAAAGAGTTAGAAATTAGCGAGAGAGGTAACCTTGTTTTTGATACCTATACTATAACTGAACATAATCCTAACCCAGACTACGAAGTAATCCCACCATTTGAAGTGACAATTTCCAAAGAGGGAGAGGTTATTTATTTTGAAGTTGAAAACCAGTTAATAGAAAAGCCAAATACAGAAAAACCAAATACAGAAAAGCCTAACACAGAAAAGCCAAACACAGAAAAGAAAGGTGCGGTTATTGTATCTCCAAAGACTGGAAACGCAGGAGCAGCTAATTTGACTGTAATTGTTTTTATAGCGTCTTTGATGACTGTATCAGTTATAGTCGGTGCTAAATTTTGTCGGGGAATGAACTAAAAATTTGAAGAATTAGCACTCTTCGCTTGACAGTGCTAATAGAATATGTTATAGTACATATAGCACAACAATTATATGCAATTCTGATTAATTTAGGGTTGCATATAGTTGAGACAGTTTTCTGTCGATACTCCTTGAACCAACGCAAGCAATGCAAGGGTTCAAGGAGGTTCCTTGTGTTCCAAACACAAAACTTAAATCAGTCAAAGAAATTGTACTGATTTGCGATAAAATGATTTTTTGAAATCAAGATGGGAGGTATGTACTATGAACATTAATAAATTCACACAAAATGCAATACAAGCAGTTCAAGGTTTAGATAAAGTAGCTTATGAATACGGTAACCAAGAAATTACAGGTGAACATCTTTTGTATACGCTACTTACATTAGATGACAGTTTAGTCCTAAAGCTACTTGAGAAAATGGATATCAATGGAAGAATCTTTATTACCAAAGTAGAGGGGCTAATTGAAAAGCGGCCTAAAGTTCAAGGTGGTAGAGCTTTTGTTAGCCAGGACTTGAATAAGGTTCTTATTAATGCAGAGGACGAAAGTAAGCAAATGGGAGATGAATATGTTTCTGTTGAGCATTTATTTTTGTCTCTAATTAAGCACGGCAATTCCGAAATCAGGAAACTATTTGGAGAGTTTGGGATTAGTAGAGATAGTTTCTTAAAAATTCTATCTACTGTAAGAGGTAATCAAAGAGTTACAACTGATAATCCAGAAGCTACTTACGACACTTTAAATAAGTATGGACAAAATCTGGTTGAATATGCTAGAGAGCAAAAATTAGATCCAGTTATTGGCCGTGATGAAGAAATTAGAAATGTAATAAGGATTTTGTCCCGCAAAACTAAAAATAATCCAGTGCTAATTGGAGAACCTGGGGTTGGTAAGACCGCTGTTGTTGAAGGATTAGCCCAACGAATCGTTAGAGGGGATGTGCCAGATGGTCTAAAAGACAAAGTCTTAATATCTCTTGATATGGGAGCCTTAGTTGCAGGGGCCAAATATCGAGGCGAGTTTGAGGAGCGTTTAAAAGCCGTATTAGAAGAAGTGAAAAGCAGTCAAGGAGAAGTCATTTTATTTATTGATGAATTACACAACATCGTTGGGGCTGGAAAAACAGAAGGGGCTATGGATGCAGGTAATATGTTAAAGCCTATGTTAGCTCGTGGTGAACTTCGTTGTATTGGCGCTACTACTTTAGATGAGTACCGTAAATACATTGAAAAGGATGCTGCTCTTGAGCGAAGATTTCAACCTGTATTAGTAGAGGAGCCTACAGTTTCAGATGCAGTTTCGATTCTTAGAGGGCTAAAAGAGCGTTATGAAGTTTTTCATGGTGTTAAGATAAATGACAGTGCATTAGTAGCTGCAGCAAAATTATCCCACCGCTATATTTCAGACAGATTCTTACCAGATAAAGCTATAGATTTAGTTGATGAGGCTTGTGCTTTAATTAAAACTGAACTGGATTCCATGCCTACAGAGTTAGACGAATTGAATCGTAGGATAATGCAGCTGGAAATCGAAGAGGAAGCTTTAAAAAAGGAGAAAGATAAGCAAAGCAAAAAGCGTTTGGGTAACCTTCAGCAAGAGCTAGCCGAATTAAGAGAAGAATATGCCGGCAAAAAAGCTAGATGGGACAATGAAAAGAAATCATTGGAGCGAATCCATAAAATTCGTGAATCCATTGAGCAGGTACATCAAGACATCCAAAAAGCAAAACAAAGATATGATTTAAACAAAGCAGCGGAATTGCAGTATGGTAAATTACCAGAACTAATGGAGCAATTAAAACAAGAGGAAAAGCAAGCTGAAGAAAGAGAACTTGTTTTTGTTCATGAAGCTGTAACTGAAGAAGAAATAGCTAAGATTGTGTCTCGCTGGACAGGAATACCTGTATCTAAGCTAAATGAAAGTGAAAAGAATAAGACTTTGAACCTAGAGAGCAATTTACGAAAAAGAGTTATTGGTCAAGAAGAAGGAGTTACTTTAGTGGCTGATTCTATAATTCGTTCTAAGGCGGGTATTAAGGATTTAACAAAGCCCATTGGTTCATTCTTGTTTTTGGGGCCTACAGGAGTAGGCAAAACTGAACTTGCTAAAGCTTTAGCTGAAGACTTATTTGACGATGAAGGTAACATTGTCAGAATCGATATGAGTGAATATATGGAAAAGCACTCAGTATCTCGTTTAATTGGGGCTCCTCCAGGTTATGTAGGTTATGACGAGGGAGGGCAACTTACTGAAGCAGTAAGGCGAAGACCATACTCAGTAGTTCTTTTTGACGAAGTGGAAAAAGCTCATTCTGATGTCTTTAATGTGTTGTTACAGGTGCTAGATGATGGAAGGATTACTGACTCCCAGGGTAGAACAGTAGATTTTAAAAACACAATTTTGATTATGACATCAAATATTGGTGCTCATTACCTGTTGGATGGCATTAGTGAAGATGGCGAGATGGCAGATGAAGCTAAGGAAATGGCTCTTGTAGAACTTAGAAACAATTTTAGACCAGAATTTATCAATCGTTTGGATGAAATTGTTATGTTTAAGCCATTAGTAAAAGCAGACATTATTAGCATTATTGATTTGCTACTTTTGGATATTAACAAGCGCCTAGTTGATAAAGAGCTTTCAGTTATTCTTACTGAAAAGGCTAAAGACTATGTTATTGAAAATGGCTATGAACCTATTTATGGTGCCAGACCTCTAAAACGATTTTTACAAAAGCATGTGGAAACATTGGCAGCAAAATGTATTTTAGCTGGGGATGTATCTAGAGGAGGAGCAATATTAATTGATGTAGTTGATGAGCAACTAAAAGTTGTTATATAGTAGGATTTAAGTATCTTTTAGACACTATAACCCTATGAACAAAAGTTCTGACGAAGTCAGAATTTAGTGCCGCGACCCGGCACTTTAGTGACAATTTCAATTGGCGAAGGGTGCGCATCCCTATGTGACGCTTTTTGCTTGATAGGCAATTTCAAAGGAACTGCCTATCAAATAAAAAAGGATATAAAAGCTCTCTATATAGCTTCTATATCCTTTTAAACATTTAAAGATTAATTTCCACCTCTATATCCAAGTATAGGGCTACTTGAAGTTGAAGCAGTTTTGCTATTTTATCACTCGGTCTTGCATTCTTTGGGCTGGAAGTAAATCGGACATCTCAATCCCTTTCATAGGCTCTCCTAAGCCTTTAGATAATTCGGCTATTAGCTTATAGTCCTCATAATTGGCTGTAGCCTTTACAATGGAGCTGGCAAATTTTTCTGGATTTTCTGACTTGAAAATACCTGATCCTACAAATACTCCGTCTGCTCCAATAGACATCATTAAAGCAGCATCTGCTGGAGTAGCAACTCCACCGGCAGCATAGTTAACAACAGGCAAGCGCCCTAAAGTTTTTACTTCTAGTAAAAGCTCGTAAGGGGAACCTGTTTCTCTAGCATATACCATTAATTCATCTTCACACATAGCCACAACTTTAGCAATCTCGCCGTTTACTTCTCGCATATGGCGAACTGCCTCAACAATATTTCCAGTTCCTGGTTCTCCTTTGGTTCTAAGCATTGCAGCACCTTCGCCAATACGACGAAGTGCCTCACCTAAATTACGGCAGCCACAGACAAAAGGAACCTTGTAGTCTGATTTGGCCAAGTGATATATATCATCAGCAGGAGTTAAAACTTCGCTTTCATCTATACAATATATGCCTAAAGCCTCTAACACGCGAGCCTCTGCAATGTGACCGATACGGCATTTTGCCATAACTGGAATAGAAACGGCATTAATTACTTCCTCCACAATAGTTGGATCAGCCATTCGAGCAACCCCACCGGCAGCACGAATATCAGAAGGAACTCTTTCTAAAGCCATAACAGCAACAGCACCTGCCGCCTCAGCTATTTTACCTTGCTCAGCATTGATAACATCCATTATCACGCCGCCTTTTACTAGCTCTGACAATTTATGGTTCATATAGTTTCTGTTTAAAATAGTCATGTCACACTCTCCATTTCGTTTTAGCGGTCAAGATTCAGTCACCCTCCCTCTTGACACTTGAATCAGCTAAGATATTTCTCATTACATAATGGTATACGAAAAAGGGCCATCTGTAAAGTTCTACTTTTGTAAAATTCAAAATTTGTTGCTACTTTATAACTTTCTCTGACTAAAATCAATCCCTCTCATCTTTCGAAGTAATTTCCACAGGGTAAAAGAATAGGGGTGGAAGTTAGTTTGAAAAATGAGGGCAAGGGAGATTGTATGCACTTGTTTAAGCAAATACTTGAAAAACATGATAACAAGTGATAAAATTGTAAAGACGTATAAAAGTACCTTTTATTTTTGGTGCCCAAATATTGGTGGTAGGAGTAATTTTATGGCAGGACATTCTAAATTTTCAAATATTAAGCATAAAAAGGCTAGAAACGATGCCGCTCGAGGAAAAATATTTACGAAGATAGGAAGAGAACTTGCAGTTGCAGTTAAGGAAGGTGGCGGCTCAGACCCTAGCAACAACAGCAAATTAAGAGATGCTATTGCAAAAGCAAGAAGCAACAACATGCCTAGTGATACCATTGAAAGAAATATCAAAAAAGCTGCTGGTGAAGGTGCAGGAGATAACTATGAGCATATAACTTATGAAGGTTATGGTCCAAACGGAGCTGCTATTATTGTAAAGGCATTAACAGACAACAAAAACAGAACGGCATCAAATGTACGTAATGCATTCTCTAAAGGTTATGGCAATGTAGGCACACCTGGATGCGTTTCTTTTATGTTTGATGAAAAAGGACAAATATTCATTGATAAAGAAGATACTAATATAGAAGCCGATGAGTTGATGATGCTAGCTTTAGAAAGCGGAGCTCTTGATTTTATTGAGGATGAAGAGAGTTACGAGATTTTAACAGAGCCTAAAGACTTTAGTCATATACGATTAACATTGGAGGAAGAGGGGGTTGCTATGGCTAATGCTACTGTGACTATGATACCTCAGACCCATGTAGAACTATCCAATCCAGAAGATATTAAGAATATAGAAAAAACTCTAGCACTGTTAGAAGATGATGACGATGTGCAAGATGTATATCACAATGTAAGATGACTTGAACCTAACTGGATTTAGGATTAGAAGGAGAGATAATGGATCAAGATAAAATAAGAGAAGGTCTGATAGATCTTTTTAACGCCACCTATGGGAAGCGAATTAACAAAAAGAGTTATGTAGGAGATATTCAAATAATAGAAAGACAATACTCTAGTTTGCTTTTAGAATTGGCAGATGCTCTTAATGAATCAGATGATAATTTTGAGGTGATAGCTAATATATTGCCAGAATATGCATCTGGGCAGATTAGTGAAATAGATTCTAAAAGGAAAAAATCCCTACAAGAAGTTGATTATAATATGAATATGGTGTGCTACTTTATACCTTTGATTGGTACTATCAGGAGTAATAAAAGTGATGCCTTGGCTGCAAGAATTGTGGATTTGTGGAACGATAAAATGCCTAACAGCAAAATTGGAGTTTCTACGGTAGCTAATATAGATGGTGGATTTAAAAGAGGATTTTGTTACATTAGCGCTGCTGTATGTCATAGTTTGCAAAAGTCTGATGATTGCTATGAGCTTACTTTGCTTAGGGATTATCGTGATAATTACTTGTTAAGTTTTGAAGACGGGCAAAAGTTAGTTGATGAATATTATGATATTGCTCCAACAATAGTTAACATTATTAACCGTGATAATGGGGCAGCAAAGATTTACGATAAAATATGGAATGATTATTTGAATCCATGTATTAAGTTGATTCAAGATGAGAAAAATGAAGAATGTAGGGAATTATATTCTGAAATGGTTGTTAATCTAGAAGAAATGTACTTGTCTTAGAAGAACTATCATTGTCAGAAAAGTCTATACTCGCACCATTAGGTGCATCTAAGGAGAAGCCTCCACTTCAAGTGAGAGCATTTAGTTATTCCTAAATGTGGTACTAAGTGGTGGGAGTATGTCACATATATAGGGGGCGATTTATTATAATGGCTGGTAACAAAACAAAAAAAACTAATACTGATAACAAAAAAGCAGACCAAACCCAGAAAATAACACAATCATCTATTTTTTATGAGGTAGCTATTTTGGTAACTATTGCTTTATGTGTGTTATTATTTTTAGCTAACTTTGGGATTATAGGAGTTGTGGGAGATGCCGTTTCAAGATTTATGTTTGGTGTTTTCGGCTTTTTGGCATATGTTGTGCCTCTAGTTGTTATGCCTCTTATTGTCTTTAGACTTTATGTAGCAAGAAGCAAACAAAAATCCAAGAGAATCAGTAAAGTTAAATTGGACATTTACAAAAACCGAAGAAAAAAAGCTTTCTTTGTTATTCTAGGATTAATCTGTACTGCAATATTGGGAGAGCTTATTGTTAATTCCTATACACCTGACACAAGTTTTATTGACTATTTTCTCAATTCTAGAGAAACAGGCACAGGGGGTGGCTTTGTTGCGGGTATTTTTATCAATATTCTTGTTCCCCTAATTGGATTAATAGGAACTTATTTTGTAGTTGCAATAATACTTATTATTTGTATGATTGTTATCTCTGGAAAGCCAATTATTTCCCTCATTGGCAGAGAAAGCAAAAAAGTCTATGACAAAACTAAAAGCTATAATCAGCAGGAGTTTTATGAAGATGATGAAGGAGAAATGAGATTAGCCCAAAAAGCAGATGGAATAATCCCTCCTTCGAAAAATGTAATGACAAATATCTTTGGCACAAAGAAAAAGTCAAAAAAGGCCGATGTAGTGGAATTAATCCCTGAGACTTTTGAGGCTACAAAAGAGGTAGATGGATTTGGTGGGCTAGGAGAGAATCAGGTAGCGGATGGAACAAAAAGCCGAAGCTTGTTTACTGAAATTGATTTAAGCAATAGTGAACCTCAATTGAATGTTGCTACCCCTAACATTACAATTCCTGGTGAGGTTATAGATGACAAATACACTGTTATAGAGCCAAGCCTTGTAAAGGGGTCTCCCACATCCGTTACTCCAATGGAGCTTTCTCCTGCAGACATTGCTCCTGTGGAACTAAATCCTAGTGAGTTTTTGCCAGGCAGATCTTCTAAAGAAGGTGGTGCTTCGCCAGATGCCATTAACAATGAAAGTGACATTATGCAAAGTAACATAGGCGGAAAGTTGAAGGAAAGAAAAATAACCAACTACCGTAAGCCTTCATTGAACCTCCTTTCAAAAGGGAGAAAAGGAGGAGGAGATAGCGAAGCTCATTTATTATCTACTGCTAGGCGATTAGAAGAAATTTTAATGAACTTTGGAGTCCATGTAAAGGTTATCAACGCAAGCCGTGGTCCTGCTGTAACTCGTTATGAGTTGCAACCTGAGCAAGGAGTTAAGGTAAGTAAGATTGTTGGTTTGGCCGACGATATAAAGCTTAATCTTGCTGTCTCGGACTTGAGAATTGAAGCACCTATTCCAGGAAAAGCGGCTGTAGGTATTGAAGTTCCAAACAAAGAGAATACACCTGTTTTGTTACGGGAGTTATTAGAGTCTCAGGAATTTGCGGATAGTCCTTCTAACCTATCATTTGCAGTTGGAAAAGATATAGCAGGTAAGGTTATTGTTGCAGACATTGCTACAATGCCTCATTTGTTAATTGCAGGGGCAACTGGTGCTGGTAAATCGGTATGTATTAATACTATTATAATGAGTCTCATTTATAAAGCTGACCCTGATAAGGTTAGACTTATTATGATAGACCCTAAAGTAGTTGAACTAAGTGTTTATAATGGAATACCTCACTTATTATATGATGTAGTAACAGATCCTAAAAAAGCCGCTGGAGCGTTAAATTGGGCGGTAGCAGAAATGTCTAGAAGATATCAACTGTTTGCCGAATTTAGTGTAAGGGATTTGGCTGGGTATAATGAAAAGGTAGAGTTTATTAATGCAGAGAATGCAAAACCAGAGGAGCCAGAGGAGTCAATTGACAAGGATAATATAGCTGCTTTTGAGGCTGACTATCAGGAAAGTGAAAAGTCCAAGGTGGTATTAAATCCCTTGCCACAAATTGTTATTATTGTGGATGAGTTGGCAGACTTAATGATGATAGCTCCAAGTGAAGTTGAAGGAGCAATTTGCCGTCTGGCTCAATTGGCAAGAGCGGCAGGACTACATTTAATTGTTGCCACCCAAAGGCCCTCTGTAAATGTAATAACAGGTTTAATTAAAGCTAATATGCCCTCAAGAATTGCCTTTTCAGTTACATCAGGAGTGGATTCTAGAACAATTATAGATATGAATGGAGCTGAAAAATTACTTGGAAGAGGGGATATGTTATTCTACCCAAGTGGTTATCCTAAACCTGTTCGAGTCCAAGGCTCTTTCGTTTCTGATACTGAGGTACACAAAATAGTGGACTTTTTGAAAAAGGAAGCCAATAAGGTTAGTGAGACACTGGACATCACTATTGATAGTGACAGCGAAAATATAGAAGATTACTTAAATGGAAACGCTACTACTGAGTATCCTGGTTCAGTTACTCAAGCTACAGAAAATGAAGAACAAAGGGATTCATACTTTGCCGAGGCAGGGTTTTTGATTATAGACAAGGAGAAGGCCTCTATCGGTATGTTACAAAGAAGATTTAAAATTGGATTTAATCGAGCCGCTAGAATTATGGATCAATTACACGAAGCCGGATTTGTCAGTGGTGAGGAAGGCACAAGACCTCGAAATATTCTTATGTCTAAAGAGGAGTTTGAAAGGTACTTAGAAGAAAATGGAATAGAGTAGAGTAGAGTAGAGTAGAGTAGAATAGAATAGAATAGAATAGAATAGAATAGAATAGAATAGAATAGAATAGAATAGAAAAATAGAATAAAAAGAAATAATTAACGAAATGAGGATTTGATTTATGAAAACTGACATCATGATTGCACAAGAAGTTGAGATGAGACCTATTGAGGAAGTTGCTGCTAAAATTGGAATTGAAAAGGATGATTTAGAATTATACGGCAAGTATAAGGCGAAACTATCTGATGAGTATTGGGATAAGGTTAAAGATAATCCTGATGGCAAGTTAGTTCTTGTTACAGCAATTAACCCAACTCCAGCAGGGGAAGGGAAAACCACCACCACTATTGGATTAGGACAAGCCATGGCTTATCTTAACAAAAAGGCCATTGTAGCTTTAAGGGAGCCTTCTTTAGGGCCATGTTTTGGAGTGAAAGGTGGAGCTGCAGGAGGGGGTTATGCCCAAGTGGTTCCTATGGAGGATTTGAACTTGCATTTTACAGGTGATTTCCATGCTATTACTTCAGCAAATAATCTATTAGCAGCTCTTTTAGACAATCACATTCAACAAGGCAATGTTTTACAAATTGATCCTCGGTCAATTACTTTTAAACGCTGTCTAGATATGAATGATAGAGCTCTTCGAAATATTGTAATTGGACTTGGTAAGAAAGCAGATGGAATGGTTAGAGAAGATCATTTTGTCATTACAGTTGCCTCAGAGATAATGGCTATTCTTTGTTTGGCGGAGAACTTATGTGATTTAAAAAAGAGATTGGGAGACATTATTGTAGGATACAATTTTGCAGGTGAGCCAGTTAGAGCAGCCCAATTAGAAGCGGCTGGAGCAATGGCAGCCTTATTGAAAGAAGCCATTAAACCTAATATTATTCAAACCCTAGAGCATACACCAGCTTTGATTCATGGAGGCCCATTTGCTAATATCGCTCACGGATGTAATAGTATTAGAGCTACAAAAATGGCCCTTAAGATTAGCGATATAACTATTACAGAGGCAGGCTTTGGAGCGGATTTGGGGGCAGAGAAATTCCTAAATATTAAATCCCCAATTGGAGGTTTAAAGCCCAGTGTGGCAGTTGTTGTGGCAACAGTTAGAGCTTTGAAGTACAACGGTGGTGTTAGTAAGGTTGATTTATTCAAGGAAAATTTGGAAGCATTAGAAAAAGGTATTGTTAATCTTGAAAAGCACATTGAAAACCTTGGGAAATTTAACATCCCTGTGGTAGTTTCCTTAAATTCCTTTGTTACTGATACATTGGCTGAGCAAGAGTTTGTCCGCAGATTCTGTGAAGATAGAGGGTGTGCATTTGCTATTTCTAGAGTCTGGGAAAATGGTGGTGCAGGTGGTGTTGAAGTGGCAAATGAAGTTCTAAAAGTATTGGAGAAAAATGATAAGGATTATAAACCTCTATATGACATGAGCTTATCCCTAAAGGAGAAAATTGAGACTATTTCAAAGGAAATATATGGGGCGGATGAAGTTGTTTTTGAGCCCACTGCCAAGAACCAATTAAGTAAGATTGAAGATATGGGCTTTGGCCATTTTCCGGTTTGTATGGCCAAAAATCAATATTCTTTATCTGATGATCCTACTAAACTAGGTCGTCCAGAGAACTTTAAAATTACTGTTAGAGAAGTTTATGTTAATGCAGGCGCTGGATTTGTAGTAGCCTTAACAGGGGCTGTTATGACTATGCCAGGGCTTCCCAAGGTTCCAGCGGCAAATAGCATCGATGTAGATGAAAACGGAAAAATAACAGGACTGTTTTAAGAACTCTAGAAGGGAATAATATATGGCACAGCTAATAGATGGGAAGATAATCTCAAATGAAATAAAAGATGAGTTAAAAGCAGAGATAGAAATGCTTGGAGAAAAGGGAATAAATGTCTGCCTAGCAGTTGTACAAGTAGGAGATGATCCAGCTTCTTCAGTATACGTAAATAGCAAAAGGAAATCTTGTGAGGAATTAGGTATCAAATCATTATCCCATAAGCTATCAGGAGACATTTCACAAGAAGAATTAATAGCAGTGATAGAGAAATTAAATGCCGATAATGATGTAAATGGTATCTTGGTTCAATTGCCACTGCCTGGCCACATTGACGAAGATCTGATTATTAAAACAATTGATCCAGATAAAGATGTTGATGGATTCCATCCTATGAATGTAGGACGTCTTTGGATTGGAGAGAAGGGGTTTTTGTCATGTACTCCTGCTGGGGTAATCCAGCTTTTAAAACGCTTTGGTATTTCTATTGAAGGAAAGAACTGTGTCATTATTGGCAGAAGTAATATTGTTGGGAAACCAATGGCAGCTCTTTTGATACGAGAAAACGCTACTGTTACGGTGGCTCATTCTAAGACGAGGGATTTAAAAGCCTTGGCAAAAACAGCGGATATATTAATTGTTGCCATTGGAAGGCGAAAATTTGTTACCTCTGATTATATTAAGGATGGAGCGGTTGTAATTGACGTGGGTATCCACCGTGATGAAAACAATAAACTCTGTGGAGATGTTGATTTTGATAATGTTATCCATAAAGTATCGGCCATAACCCCGGTCCCTGGGGGAGTAGGACCTATGACTATTGCAATGCTAATGAATAATTGTATCGAGTCAGTACGTAAGTAGGGAGAATATGTTATATGAGATGTACCCATTGTGATTCAATTATTGTTAAAAACGCCATTGCCTGTAATCGGTGCGGTAGAGACATTCAAGTCGTGCCTGATTACAATCCCTTGGATGAAGTTATAACACGGGAGGTGCAAGGTGGTGTTCGTGATGCTACTAGGCCTATTGATGTACGAAATATAAGCAGGCATCGCCATGGAAATGCATATGAATCAGGTTATACCACTAGAATAATTAACCAAGAAGATATAGATAAGGTTCGAGCAGAAAGAAGAAATATAAGAAGTACAGGAAGTAGTTCTTCAAGAAACATAACATCACAAAAACCTGTAGAAACAGAAAAAAAGAAAAAAAAGCGCAAGTTTCTTTTTTCTAAACAAAGAATACAACGCTTTTTTATAATGTTATTCATTGCATTGGTATTTGTTGGCATAATTGCCTTTGTTGCCAATCATAACTCATATCAAGGAATAGTTAACCGAGGAAATCAGGCTTTCTTGGCAGGGCAGATGCTGGATGCAGAAGTTTTGTTTCGAAGAGCAATTGACAGAATTCCCCATCGAGCTGAAGCCTATGTAGGGCTTTCGAGAGTATTTATTCATGACAATAGGGTGGATGAGGCAGAATCTTTGTTTTTGAATGCTCTTGATGGGCAAGGAGCTAATATAGCTTTGTTTAGAGCCACTGTTGAGTTCTATCTGGAAACGGATCAGTTATTGAAAATTAGTATCTTACTTGATGGAGCTGATGAAAGTGTTTTGGAAGCGTTGGAAAATTATGTGTCAAACCCACCTGTTTTAGGGCTTGAGGATGGGAATTTTGGAGAGGTTCAAGAGGTTGCCATCCATGGGGATGAATACAGCGTTATTCATTTTACTGTAGATGGAAGCGAACCTACCATGTTTAGTCCAGTATATATAGAGCCTATTTTGCTAACCGAGGGAGTACACGTTATTAGAGCCTTTGCTATTAATGCTTTTGGGATACCTAGTTTGACTGTTTCAGGAACATATAATATTGAATTACCAACAGCATCGGCACCTGTGGTGATTCCATTAACAGGCTTGTATCAGGAACCAACCCTAATATCAATTCAGGTACCAGAAGGGTATACAGCTCACTTTACTATGGATGGAAGTGTACCTACTGCCGAATCGCAAGTATATGTAGGGCCTATAGACATGCCAGAAGGTAGAACTATATTTAGCGCCATTTTGGTAAATAATCTAACAGGAAGAGAAACCGAACCAACCGTTAGAAACTTTATCTTGGAGTTATAGCCAGGAGGCAAATATAAGCTTTGAATACGCACCCTTTATAGGAAAGGGCAAGGGTCTTTTGAATACTGGTTTTACTAATGTGGGAAGCTGTGGGGAAATTATGAAAATTACGATTCTGGCAGTGGGGAAAATAAAAGAGAAATACATAAAAGAAGCAATTTATGAATACAGCAAACGGCTTTCTAGATATTGTAAGTTGGATATTATTGAAGTTCCTGATGAAAAATCACCTGATAATGCAAGTAGTGCAATGGAGGATATAATTCGGGAAAAAGAAGGAGAAAAGCTATTAAAACACATTAGAGATGATGCTTATGTTGTTGCCTTGGAAATAGGGGGGGAAGAGCTTACTTCTATAGAT
>JGI20163J26743_11538211_pt1 | contig 15592 bp, 16 predicted proteins | sample TergutCu122P1_FD_26743 | JGI IMG/M metagenome (IMG submission 26743) | reverse complement strand
AAAAAACGCGAAATAAGGCCATTTTTACTGTTTAGGGTTAAATTTAAGGGATAAATGCGGATTTTTTGTAGATAGTGCCTAAAGGTCGCGGAATTTAGGAAGGTGGAGTTGAGTTTGGATTTAGGGTAACAGGGTATATCGCAGGATTATCCAAAGCTTAATTGTGTACTTCCGTTTAAACGGAAGAGTTCTGGTCATGGTAGGTGTGGGGTTAAAACGCAAGCGCTTTCAGAGGTGCAGAAAGCGTTCAATAAGGTGCTATCGTCTGATAGGGTGGTTGTGGAGCATGTCAATAGTAGTGTGAAAAAGTTTCATGTTTTTGGTGATGAGTTTAGAAATCGACTTAGACATTACGATACCATGACGGACATCGTTTGTGTCTGGTTACTTTTCGCATAAAAGGAAAACTAACAATCTAAAAACGAACAAATAACATAAAGAACCCCGTTAAAAAACCAAAAAATAATAAGTACTAAGATCTAATAGACCTTAAAGACTACTGATTTTTACCTATTTTTTCAAAATCACCCATATATTTCCTGAGTGCTTTAGGTACATTTATTGAGCCGTCTTCATTCTGATTATTCTCAAGCAAGGCAACCATTGTTCTTCCAGTAGCAATAGCTGTAGAATTAAGCGTATGCAAGAAACCTTTCGTCGGCGCACCCTCTTTCTCACGATAACGAATACCTAAACGCCTTGCCTGATAATCAGTACAGTTACTACAACTAACAACTTCGCGGTAGTCATTCTGTGCAGGCATCCACGCTTCAATATCATACTTTTTAGCTGCAACAGTACCAATATCGCCAGTGCACACACTAACAACACGATAAGGTAACTCGAGTTTCTGCAGAAGATCTTCAGCGTTTGCTAACAACTCTTCATGTAGCATCGCAGAGTCTTCGGGTTTACAGAAAATAAATTGTTCAATCTTGTTGAACTGGTGTGTACGGAAAATACCTCGAGTATCTTTACCATGCGCACCAGCCTCTTTACGAAAACATGCACTTAAACCTGCAAGCCTAATAGGCAAATCCTGCTCTGTTATAACCTCATCCATATACATAGCAGCCATCGGGTGCTCACTAGTGGCTATCATGTAGAGGTCCTCGTCTTCAATTTTATAAAGAACATCAGCAAAATCTGCAAGCGCTGTTACCCCCTCATAAGCTTTTTTATTCATCATAAGTGGCGGTTCAACAGCGACATATCCCTTTTTGCTCAGCTCGTGCATCGCAAAACTCATCAAAGCCAAATCCAATAGGGCTAACTGATTCTTCAAAAAGAAAAACCGCGCACCACTAATTTTACCGGCACGTTCCATATCGACTATACCAAGCGCGTTTGCTATGTCTATATGATTTTTTATTTGAAAATTAAATACTGGAATTGTTCCCCAAGTTTTAACCTGAACATTACCATGGTCATCTTCACCCAAAGGTACAGTAGGATCAAGTATGTTCGGCAAACGTAAGAGTAGATCGCGCTCTCTTTCTTCTTCTTGAGCGACCTCTTTTTCAATAGAGGTTATTTGAACGTCAATTTCTTTTGCTTTTTCAAATTGAGCTTGAGCATCTTGACCAGTTTTTTTGAGTTTGGCAATTTCAACAGTTATTGTTTTACGGATATGTCGTAAATCGTTAAGACTTGTAAGATTTAGTCTCCATTGCTTGTCAAGAGCAATAAGCTCATCTAGCATAGATAGGTTTTCGGAGTTACCACGCTTTTCCAAATTTGCCCTAACAATATCGGGATTTTCACGGATAAGCTTGATATCTAACATAAGTTTCATTAATGAATTTCTGCAGACCCTTTTAAATATTTGGACGCGTTTTTTAACAGTTTCCTCTCAAACAATAGCGTCAGATCGTTATCGCAACAGACGCAAACACTTTGGTCTGCGGTTCAATCTTATTGTAGGTATCTGCAACTATGAACAAGGAACATAAGTTATACAAGAAATCTAATGAAATATCAGTTCTAACTTACATCATACAGTTTGTGAAAAAACGTGTTGAATTATTTGTTAAGGCAACCTTCGAAAAACCTGTTTCAGAAAACCAAGTAACATAGTTACATGATTTTCAGCAGGCGATTTTTGGAAAAATATAGATTTTTGGAGGTCGCCTTAAATTATTTACTATCAATAGATTGTTTATGTTTTAGTGATCTATTTTTGGGGACATTTATCTGGAGGTATTGATTTTTACTGTTTTATTGTAAAACTGTCGAGGGCGAGTTTTAACACTCGCTATTATTGGTTCTTTTCTTTTCTGTAGGTAGCTTCTTCAGGGGCTCTTGTAATTTTTGTGCCTGCCTCAACTGAAGTGGTTATCCATGTATTTCCGCCAATCACTGCATTATCGCCTATAACGGTGTTTCCCCCAAGCAAGGTTGCCCCACTATAAATCACAACATTATTGCCAATAGTTGGATGGCGTTTACGGCCTTTAATGATATTGCCCTTTTCATCTTTAGGAAAACTCAATGCACCCAAAGTTACTCCCTGATAGAGCTTTACATTCTCACCAATTTCAGCAGTTTCACCAATAACTACACCTGTTCCATGATCAATAAAGAAACTTTTACCAATTATTGCACCAGGATGAATATCAATCCCCGTTAGAGAATGCATATACTCACTCATAATTCTTGGAATAAATGGCACACAACGAACGTAAAACTCATGCGCTATACGATAAGTCGCTATAGCCATTACACATGGATAACTCAAAATAATCTCATCTGTACTCACAGCAGCAGGATCACCATTATACGCCGCTTCTATGTCACTACTAAGAACTGAACGAATTTCTGGAAGTGCCTCCAAAAGCTCCTTAACAACAACATGTGCGCGTCTCTGGCAGATATCTTGAGGGCACTCACTAATTTTTCTACATATATATTTGAGACTCTTTTCGACTTCACTGGTTAAACGTGTATGAATGGAGGCCAACTTTGTTCCTAAACAATATTTTATATTCGCCTTACTAATTTCGCAATCACCTAGATAGCCTGGAAACAAAACTGTAAAGAGATCCTCTAACACTTCAATAATCGTTTTTTTAGACGGCAAATCTTTACCCTCAAGATGATCCATCCCCCCAAAAGTAGCGTAATTAGTTACTATTTTATCCACAAGATTAGATAATCCACTCTCGACCCATCGCTCTTCACTTTGATCATGATTCTTCAGGAGTACCTCAATCATCTTGTCTGGATTCCAGCAATCAGATTCATCACAGCCTCTCTTTTTACACTCGTCACAATTATTAGCAACAGACAAGTTATTTTTGATCCCCATTACTCAGCCTTCCCTTTTGTTACATAAACTAAAAGATGAATATAAGAATTAAGTTTATTAAAGAAACAGATACCACTGTAATAAAATGAATTTCAGCGTAAATTTAGGGATAAAAAATTCAGATAACGCTGAGTGTAAATATGGAAAACGCTTTGACTTAAGATTCAACTTAATTTGTGGTATTTGCAATTATGAAAAATGACAGTTTTGCAAGAGGTCTAATGTAAGGCATTTCATTTATAACCTAGTTTGAGACATGCCCGAAACTAACGTCCATATTACGCGGCTTTTTCTGCTCTTAAGTTATACCTCACTTGTTTGTTGTCTTTAATGAATCAACTGGAACTTCATTTGATGACGTATTACAAAAATTTAAAAGTTGGTTAAGTTCATCCCGTACTTTTTGGCTATAACAGTCCCCCCAACCTCGATGATCAAACAAATCAGTATTAACAAACACATCGTATGCTTTTATTTCTTTAACTATTTTTTCAACCGTTTCTTGATGTAGCCTATTTATGCTTTTTCTATATTTTATGTACTCCAAAATTAATGTTAAAGCTACTCGCTTAGCATAGTAATACTTTTCTGGATGTGAAAACTGCCACGCTAAATTGTGAATCACCCTTGATATATCCTTAACCTCGCCATCAGAACTAATTTTATCCGTATAAGGAGGCCTTTTGCGAGTTAAACCGTCATCAGAATAATATGCAATAAAATATCCACGTGCAACATCACTTACTTTTGGATCGGTTTTTAATCGAGTATATAATGTTTCCTCGGACTTTTTATCACCAAGGGTGGCTGCACTTAGATATAGTGATAATTCCACAACCAACGGGGCTGTTCAATAAGTAACTGTTTAATGCTGGTTAAGGAAGTTACATAATTTTTCTCGTCAACTAATCTACCCAGCATATATGTTGCATTTAAACACTTAAAAACTGAGTCATTATCTGAGTTATTTATTGAACACTTGGCAATGCCCACTAAGGTTTCACAAACAACAGATTTGTACACTTCATTTCTACACACCTTCCATATCTCTCTAAAAAATCTGTTTATTTCAGGTTTTAATGCTTCGCCCAAAGCGTATGAAAATATGGACGTACCTTTAACACATGAATCAAACAGTTTATTTGCAACTAAATATTCCAAAATTTGTTCATGATACGCACCACTTATTTGTCCATTATAGCTTACCTTAAAAATTACATCAAGAAAATCAGTCGTGATTTTATCAGATAGGTTGATAGCTTTGGTTAGCTTGCAAAATAATTCATTAATCGTGTAAGGTGAAGATCGGGTTATCGATCTGTTGACGTAAATCTCCCATGCTGCCGAATACCAAAAATCGATTATTTCAACTATTGCACGTTCGTCCATTTGTCGTTTCGTTGCTTCTCGACATGCCAACGTGTACATAAAGTCGCTAAACAAACATACATTATTCGCTTGATATTTATCAGAATTACCGGCAGAGTTTTCTTCTAACAAAAATAAAAGCATGTCTAACATTAACGGATTATAGTATATAGCATCAGGTGTGTCAGGCGCTATTTGCAGTAACTTAGATTTTATCTTTGTAAAAGTGTGTTGAGTAGAACTATCATACCGATTATGTAAATACTCGTCAAGTTTTTCCATTTTCCACGCCTTTAAGTTAATTTTTACATTAAATTTATTGACAAAATCTAGACTGTTTGGAGTATAAGAAGCCCGCCCAGCAACAATTAATGGAAAATTAAACATTGCTGTTTTAGAAATTTGATTTATTTGTTCTTTAGAAAAAGAGTCAATTATTTCATCAAGACCATCAATAAAAAGCACAGATTTAGCGGCAATAAGATCAATATTGAGAAATGGAAAGTCGACTTTACTTAACCATTTATTTAGCCATTTATTTACCTGACGCCTAAGGTCAAAATCCGTTTTGCCACCAAAGTTTTTAAAATCAAAACTATCTTCCTTTAAAATAATGAAAAAAGGCAATTTAAATGAATCATACAATTTATATGACTCATAATATTTTATGTATGCTTTTGCTAATGCAATGCTTTTTCCAGCTCCTCCTGTCCCCTGTAGTAAAACTTTACCGCCATTAAGCATGCTTTCACAAATAGTGTTATCAACAGTCCCATTGATTTTTGTCGAATTTTCACCAATAATTGGTTCTACATACAACTTGTCACAAATTTCGCCAACAGATCTACTTTCTTTAATGGATGTCTGACTACTTTTTACGGTTGAGCACTGTTTATTAACAATGTGTTTACAAAGCGTTAGTGATACACTTGTGCGTAATCGATCATAAAGAGCCCTAGTTAAATCATCACATGAATTAAACTTGGTAAAATATCGCTCACCGTTATCTTCGTTCACAATTCGATCAATGAATCCAATGACTCTTTGGTCCTCAATATATTTTAACTCGCCTATTGTCATTTCTTTCTTGCGCATTTTATAATATTCCTGCCATGCCTTTTCATGAATACAGGGAATTATAATTTTCTCACGGTTTTTATTAGCTCTGTCAAACTCTGTTTCTGTAACAGATTTTTCCGCATTTATGTGAGAAGTACTGCCAAACTGCTTATTTATAAGGAGAATAATAATATCACACGCGTCTACGGCAGTAGTACAAACATCATTTGGATGCATCCTATCTGCTATTGGATACCCTTCTATGTCATACCCAAGTGGGGTTATGTACTCTTTGTGTTCATCTTTTTCCCCTTTTAAGAAGTTGAATACTGCGGTTCTTTCATCTTTTAAATCCTCCACAGTAGACATAAGGCCTATTACCCACTTCGTTACGTTACTTGCCATAAAAAAACAATATTAGTTAAAACAATATAATAATATTTCGTCAACATGCATATTGGAACAAAACTATTTCATGCGTTTGACGTGATTGTGAAATGTCGCATTTGAGAAGTGGCAGTCCATTGAAGTGGGTTTTTATGCATTTCAAGCAACAAATTTCAGTCAAATAAGAAAGTTGCAGATAAAAAAATGTCACAATACAATCAAAAACTAAGCAGCAATTCCTTGACAATTGCAACTTTATCAAATTTACCGTGGTAATCCGCAAAATGGTGACAAATACATGGGTGTAGTAAAGACATCCAATTCTTGGTTCCAAAAAAGAACCCAACTACTAAATTATTTGAAAATCTGAAAAATCTCCTGTATAAGCCTCAAAAACCGCTTCAACACACGTTACTTTAGCAAACAAAGGACCATGACGGCAATAATCCACAACCTCCTTAACAGCCACTTCCTCACCCTCAAAAACTGCCTCAACACGCCCATCTGATAAATTACTAACCCAACCACAAATACCACGTTTCTGGGCTTGTCGCTTAGTATTTTGTCTAAAGAATACAGCTTGAACTTTGCCTGTTACGTATATGTGTGCCCTTATCTTTGACATGAGGGTTTGCTTATTTTTCGAGATATTTTAACAATTTGTGAACATCTCAGTGTTTATCCAACAAAAACAAAGAAAACGTTTTGATTGAAACTGCCGTTTCTGCAACAAACAAATCAACCAATCCCGCACTAAACATGTATAGAGAATGTTTTAGAAACTTAGCACTAAGTTGTGCCTCAAGAAGCTATACACAATTAAGAAATAAACTTATTCTAACATTGTGCCTGTTGGCGCATTTAGAAGAGAACCAATAGAAAACATCATTTCTTTAGTTCAAAATGACACTATTAACGATATACAATTACACGATCAAGAAAATGAGCGATATATCCAAAAGTTAAAGGCGTTAACGAATAAGCCTATTATTAAAGCAGTTACTGCTCAAGATGAGGAGTTGACTGTTGCGGATTATTTAATGTTTGATAACATAGAGGTGGTACGGAGCAGGGTGTTTAATTGGGGTTTAATTGGTAACATAAGTAAACCATTTTTTGGCTGGTGGTCTTTACATAGATAATGTTTTGAGCAAGCTACAAAAATGTTAAATCTCTTGCAGTTGATGTTAGTGGTGGGGTCGAAACAAATGGTTTCAAAGACTTCATAAAAATCAAGGAATTTGTAAAGAGGGTACGAAATGGGTAAAAAGGGTCGATATGGGAATTACGGCGGACAATATATCCCTGAAACATTAATGACTGCTGTAAACGAACTTGAAAAAGCCTATCTACATTACAAAAATGACTCCAATTTTCAAGAAGAACTAACTAATTTATTAAACACATATGCAGGAAGACCATCACTGTTATATTTTGCTAAACAAATGACAAAAGACCTACGTGGAGCAAAAATTTATTTAAAACGAGAAGACCTAAACCACACAGGTTCACACAAAATCAACAACGTACTAGGACAGGTTCTTCTGGCTAAAAAAATGGGTAAAACAAGAGTAATAGCAGAAACCGGTGCAGGCCAGCATGGTGTGGCAACGGCTACTGCGGCAGCGCTTTTAGATCTTGAATGTGAAATTTTTATGGGCGAGGAAGATACCAAGCGTCAGGTGTTAAATGTGTATAGGATGGAGCTTTTGGGGGCAAAAGTTCATGCTGTTACAAGTGGAACAATGACGCTTAAAGATGCAGTGAATGAGACTTTGCGAGAATGGACACGACGTGTACATGACACGCATTATGTGATTGGTTCAGTTATGGGGCCACATCCGTTTCCAATGATGGTACGTGATTTTCAAAAAATTATTGGCAAAGAAATTAAGGAGCAGCTATTGAAAATGGAGGGTAAATTGCCCGATATTATAATTGCTTGTGTGGGTGGTGGCAGTAATGCGATAGGCGCGTTTTATGAATTTATTAATGACACTTCAGTTCAGCTTGTAGGTTGTGAAGCAGCTGGTCTTGGGGTGGATAATCCAAAGAATGCTGCAACGATGGCAAATGGGTCTGTGGGTATTTTTCACGGAATGAAATCGTATTTCTGTCAGGATACGTATGGGCAAATTGCGCCTGTGTATTCTATTTCAGCTGGGCTTGACTATCCGGGTATTGGTCCAGAACATGCATATCTTGCAGATATTGACCGAGCAGTATATGTGCCCATAACTGATGAGGAGGCTGTGGAAGCATTTGAATATCTGTCACGTACTGAGGGAATTATTCCAGCAATTGAAAGCGCACACGCTTTAGCACACGTAAAAAAAATCGCTCCAAGTATGAGTCCCGATCAAATAATTGTTGTAAACTTGTCAGGTAGAGGCGATAAAGATGTTGCTGCTATCGCACGAAGCAAAGGAGTCAACATCCATGAATAAAATAACTAATGCCTTTGAGGGTAAAAAAGCATTTATAGCTTTTATCACAGGTGGTGATCCCGATATTGAAACTACAGAAAAGTTAATTGTTGCTATGGCTGAGTCAGGTGTGGATATAATTGAAATTGGCATTCCATTTTCTGATCCAGTTGCTGAAGGGATAGTTATACAGAAGGCAAGTGAGAGAGCGCTTTTAGGTGGTTGTACTGTTGATAAATTATTTGAAATGGTAAAAAGTGTTAGAAAAGAGACGAGTATTCCGTTGTTGTTTATGACGTACATAAACCCTGTTTTTGTATATGGCAAAGAGCGATTTATGAAAAAATGCGTGGAATGCGGAATTGACGGTATCATTGTACCGGATTTACCATTTGAAGAACGTGATGAAATTGCAGACGAGTGTATAAAGCATGGTATTTCTCAAATATCTTTGATTGCACCAACATCAAACGAAAGAATCGAGATGATAGCCAAAGAATCTAAAGGTTTCATTTATTGTGTATCATCACTGGGAGTAACAGGTGTGCGTAGTGAAATTAGTACAAATATCTCTGAGATGGTAAAGCAAGCAAAAAAAGTGACAACTACTCCGTGTGCAATTGGATTTGGAATATCAACACCAGAACAGGCACAGGCTATGGCTACAATAGCTGATGGTGTTATTATCGGAAGTGCTATTGTTAAGATAGTGGAAGAATCAGGCAAGCAGAGCATAGATAAGATAAAGCAGTTTGTGATTGATGTTAGAAAGGTTTTAAATGCATAAGTCCTAATAGTTAATTTTTATACAAAAACGCTTTTTTTCATTACACTTCAATGGACATAGTTTTTGTCCACTTAAAACGCGAAAAAGAAAAAAGAGTGGTTAGATGCAGAAAGAAATATGCTTATGGCGAAGTCGCCACGTAATCTTTAGTCCGAATCCCACCCCTGCACTTGTATGTTAAAAATTATCAGGGGTTTGTCCAATGGCGATAACCCTTAGTTAAGTGTGTAAATGCATGAAAAATCATAATTAACTTTAAAGAGAGGCTGTTCTAACAGAGATTAAAGCGGGGGAACACAACTGACAAAGTTAGAGGCCACTGAATACGAATCTTTTGAATCAATCAAACAAACCACCGTAAGTGGTGCAGAGTTTTGGTATACAAGAGATCTACAGAACGCTTTGCAGTATACACAATGGCGCAACTTTCAAAGTAATTAACCGAACTATGTTTGCATGTAAAAACAGCGTCTTTGAGGTTGGGAATCATTTTGCTGACATCAGCAAGACGATAGAAATGCCGGTAACTTGATAGAATAGAATTTAGGAAAAATTTAATACTTTGTAAGCCGTAGTTGCTTATTGGTGTTTTATAGATGGTTGAGGCTGTTTTCACTGAAGAAGATAAGAAAAACCTTAAAACTGTAGTTGAAGAGGTGCCTAAACTTCGTTCCGAGTTAGAGTCTTTAAAGGAGACTTTGGAAATTTTGAGCTGCGAAGGGGTACTTGAGCGTTTTGAGCAGAGCAAGAAAGATTTCGCTGAAGGCCGCGTATATACTCATGAAGAAATGTTAAAAGAATTGGATATTGATGAAGAAGAAGTTTAATCTCTTTTATTCTAAAGCATTTCATAAGCAGTTTAATTGTTTAGATAAGTCTGTGAAAGTTAGGATTTTAAGGGAATTGGAACTTTTGGAAAGTAACCCATTGGCAGGTAAGTTATTGACGGGTGATTTTCATGGGTTTAGGTCTTTCCGTGTTGGTAATTATAGGGTTATATATCAACAGTTAGAGCATGGACTGAAAATCATGTTAATTGAACACCGTAAAAAAGTTTATGACCCATAAAGCCTTGTCAGTTCTCAAAGTTTGAAAAGGCATAAGTGCTGTAGTGTATAAAAACGGCTAAAAGTCAGATAGATAACGTTGTTGCCTTCCCTCCGACAAAGTACGCCTATAAAATTTCATCAATTTTCGTGTACACACTCGAATAGCATGAAAATAATGTAGCAAAATCAAGCGTAAAGTTGCCTCAACAACAAGCCAAATATGGTATAGAAAAAGAAAAAGAGGCTATATGATGGCGATATGGCCATTAATCTTTTGTTCAAACCCTGCCCTCGGCACCACTCCATACTTTTGGCATAAACATGCGACAGAATTTTAGTTTTTGGACATGCATGCGACAAGTTAAGTTTTGCGTTTCCGATAGAGGCTTAGTTTCACCGTTATTGAAAGTATCATGTATTTCAAAACCATCTTCAATAAGAACAACTATTTCAGCATGGTTTTAGTGATTTTGCAAATATCATTAGAGAAATTATACTTAGCATTATATTAGTCTAAAAATAGAGTTTTGTTTTATAGCAAGTTACGTAGACATTGATAGTACTTGTATAAAGCTGAAAACAAATTATGCTATAGACCATTGAAAAAGCTACTTTTTAACGATCCACTATCAGAGACACTATCAATGTAATTTCATGATGCTATAGTGTTTGTTACCGTCTATTTTATTGGGAACACCACTTTTGTAATTAGTTCACTTTCTGGTGTATCTGCCGGATTACTAATGTAATAATCATAGTACACTCCTGTTGATTCTAGTTTGTTTTCCGCAAGGTATTGCATCATGGGAACGTATGTTTTTTCGATGTCTTGATACGCGCCTTTATGTATTGCTGTAACTGCTTTACCCTCGCATGTTTTGCTCATGAAAATTTCGCCTTGTTCGGGTAACGCTTCACTAACAGGTATGCCTAATTCGATATCAAATTTCATAAAATCTTCACTGCCATTGGTGTATTTGCAATATGGTACACCTGTCATTTGTTTATCACATTTAGAAACATAAGACCATAATTTTTGGTAACCTTCTGCCATAATTTCAGCCATTTTGGTAAATTTCACAGCCTCAAATTTCATCGCTACTGCGATTTCAGCTTTTTTGTTAATTATTTCAATATTCATTTAAAATCATCCTCTATGTATTTCTTTAAATACAAAAGTATGTACATAAACATAGTTAACATAATTCTGTAAATTTTGAGGTAAAAATTAGTAGTTGTTTTTCCTTCTTTAAGACTCCATTTAGCTGTTTGCACACTATTACATTATCACCCTTTTTTTATGGCGAACGGTTCAATTGATTATAGCGAACAAAAATTTATTTGAAGGTTAATTGAGAAACTGAATAGTATACTATTTCGCCTCTGCGGTTCATAACGGCTAGAACTAACTCTTTTTTTTGGTTTTGACATTGTTGTAGAATATTTGATAGAGTGTTTATGTCTAATGGTTTGCCTTCTTGGGTTCCGAGTATAAGGTATGAGGCTGAGTCTTTCCCATATGTTCCTCGTTCGTAAACTCGAAATTCTGTTCCAATGCCAAAGCCTTCTCTGACTACGTATCCGCGGCTTCTAAGGTCGCGGTAGACTAGATAGTTTACCCAAGCGTTTTCATCTATCATTTGGTAATAATGCAGTATTGTTTGGAAGTCAACGGTCGCGTTTTTGTCGTTTTTAATGATGAGCAGGCCTTTATCTTGTAGGTATAGGGCTTCAAAGAAGGTTAATGTTAATGTTTTGTTTTCGGTTGTGCCATATCCGCGTGATGATAGTTGGTCAATGTTGCTTTGTTCAGTTATGGTTATGCCTTTTTCTGTGAGTTTGCCGTTTGTTTGAAAGTCTATGTTAGAAGCATCGTTTTTTGTATCGCTCAAAGTTTAATCAACTAAGTTTATAAACGTGCGCTTTTTTAACATTATGCTTTATGGTTTGAAGTCTATAGGGAAAAAATGGTTTTTTATGTATAGTGTATGAGGAATTGGAGTAGTCTCATTTTGTGTGCGAGAAGATCATAGGGAGAAGTTTGGGTTAAATTTTGTGTAGTGTTCTTTAGTGTATATGCCTGTCTCTGTTATGATGCCTGTTACATATTTTAGTGGAGTGGCATCAAATGCTGGATTCATAACTATAGTGTTGTTGGGAGCTGTTTGTTGGCTGCCTACATGTGTAACTTCGTCTGGTTTGCGTTCTTCTATGGTAACGTCAGTGGCTTTGCATGTTAGGTCAAATGTGCTTTTTGGTGCAGCGACATAAAATGGTATGTTATGCTCATGTGCTAGTACTGCTACGCTGTATGTGCCTATTTTGTTGAAAACTGCGTCTTGAACAATACGGTCAGCACCTACGATAACTTTGTCTATAATGCCTTTGCTCATGACATATCCGGCCATGTTGTCTGTAATTAAAGTTACAGGTATACCATCACGTTTTAACTCAAACACTGTTAACCGTGCACCTTGTAGCAGAGGCCGGGTTTCGTCTGCAATTACTTTAATTTTTTTACCTTGTCCCCAAGCAGCGCGTATAACTCCTAAAGCGGTGCCATATTCTACAGTAGCTAACTCGCCTGCATTACAATGTGTTAAAATTGTATCACCATCTACAATTAATGCCGCACCATTTTTACCTATAGCATAATTCTGTGCAATATCCTCATCAGCAATTTTTTGTGCTTCTGCAAGCACCACAGCCTTTAACGCATCAACATTATCATCATCGCTATAAGCTCGAGCTACACTTAAAACGCGGTCAGTTGCCCAAAACAAGTTAACCGCTGTAGGCCTCTGCCTCTTTATAGTTGCACCAACCATGTCCAAGTCAGTAATTAACTCAGATATTGTTTGAGCTTTTGAATTATAAGCACCTAAAGCAACTCCAAAAGCAGCAGCAGCACCAAGCAAAGGCGCACCTCGAACACGCAAACTCTTTATAGCCTCAGCCATTTGCTCAACAGTAGTTAATTTTAATGTAACTTCTTCAAGAGGAAGCTTTGTTTGATCAGGAGTAAATACAACACCGTTTTCCCATTTTATCATACGCATAAAGATGCCTCGTTCAATTATTAATTAATAACAGGTAAATTAAGAGTTACGCTTAAAAACAAAACGTTAGGCAGAACGATCAAAAGGAGACTTTAAGTGAGTTACCACTTCAACAGGAGAGTCTTGACTATTTTTCAAACGTTTTCGCCACTCTTCACCTATAGCAATTAACGAGAAAACACCTGATACTTCAGCTTTTGCCTTTTTAGTCAAATTCACAAGAGCCTCCTGAGCTTCTCCACCCTTAATCATATCATCAACAATTAGTACGCTATCTCGTTTTTTAATAGCCTCTTTTGGAATATATAACGTAGCAGTTACCCCTGAGTCTCGCCCAAGCAGAAAAGTTTCTTCAAGAAAACCTTTTACACCAACTTTTTTGTCATATTTTGCAATAATTAAATTCATACCAAGTGCATTTGCAACAATTGCAGCCAATGGAACACCATCATTAGCCTGAGTTAAAATTTTTGTAACACGCTTACCCGCAAAAGTCGTTAATGCATGATTAGCAGCCTGTTGCAAAATATTATAATCACCAACAATTTCAGTATTATCAAAATAGCCATTATCATCAAACTTTATTTTATTCCTAAGCTCAGTCTCTAACCCAACAATTTTAATAAGCACCCGCCAAAGCTGTTTAGCTCTCGCAGTGTTAGGAAGAACATGACCTTTAGCGTAACGACTTAAAACTGTAACAGGAAGACCAGTCTTTATACCTAACTCACGATAAGTTATATTACATTTATTCTTTGCAGTGCGTAAAAGTTCAACGGTCATCAATCTTAGTTTTAAATCATCTGCATGAGTACTCAACTTTTTACCTTGCTCTCCCACTTCTTAAATCAACGAAACAATATTGTAACAAGTACAACTTATAGCAAACTTACAATTTATAACTATCGTTAAAAAACAGACCCAAAAACCAGATAAAAAACTGTAAAACACAAACAAACACATCAAAATTTTTTAATACAAACAACAACAAATCTATATCGAAAAGGAGAAAAACACTAACGCACCGATTAAAACGCATCTTTATCGTCTCACTATTTGGCTCAATCATATTTGTAGTAAACATGTTTCTACCACCCCCCATCAACTACATGTTCATAGCACTCCAGGCAGTACTACTAGCCCTAAGTGGACTATTCATAAAAAAAATAGGCGCAACATACGCAGGAGCAGTAGGAGGATTACTAACAGCCATTGGCAGTCCAGGCCTTGGAATATTTACATTTATAGCAACAACACTATTTGGAGTTTTAATAGATACCACACTATTTACATTCAAAATAAAAGGCTCACACACAGGAGTTAACCGCAACCGACTAATCATAGCTATGGCAATTAGCACAATGCTAATTGGCATAATAACATACAGCACAATCGTCATATTCCCAGACATCCTCACACAAACAGGAACACCAAACATACCATTTATCATACAAAGAAGCTACATCCTCGACGCAATGGTACTATTCATGGGACCCACAACCGGAGCCACCGCAGGCTACGCCGCAGCATACCTATGGAACAAATACCTAAAAAGCATCACACTAACACTCTAAATATAAAGTTGGCTCATAGCTAACCTATAACATATTCAAAATAATGTAAGTATCTGTGACTTATTAGCCCAACGGGGCATAAAACCTTAAAATTTACGTTTTATCAAATAGTGGTGATTTACATAGGTATGGCGATTTGTACATGTATGATCCAGTTACGGATTCATGGATTAAAAAAACCAGCATACCAAAAGAACCCCACGATACAGGATTTGCCTTTGCATCAGAATATCTAATTTCAGCTACAATCAATAACGAAATTCTATTTACTGGGTTATTTAGCTATAATCAGGAAGCTATAATGTATAATCCAGAAACTGATGTATGGCGACAAATAGCAAACCCTCAATTTGGACTGTTTTTTAACCCTGCTATAGCGACAACAGGTGTTTATGCACCTCAAAAAATTTATGCCTTATATTACAGTTGTAAACGTAGTTTTTGCCAGTGGTGCCACATAGCAGCAATCTGATGATGTTACTGCTCAGCAGGGTAGTTTTTTGTAGAACATTAGCCATCGTTTTTACATCCTTTGCCAGTTTAGTTTAATTTGGATAAAAAACACATAAATCTAGC
>JGI20163J26743_11538215_pt1 | contig 15713 bp, 9 predicted proteins | sample TergutCu122P1_FD_26743 | JGI IMG/M metagenome (IMG submission 26743) | reverse complement strand
TTCTTATTATGTCATTTTATATTGTAGTTTCCGGTTGGACCATGGCTTATACATGGCTGACTCTATCAGGTCAACTTACGGGAGTCGCAGCATATCAATTGACGGATATATTTAATGAGTATGCAGCTCGTCCGGTAGCACCAATTGTTTGGATGGGTATATTCTTAGCATTAACTGTAGCTATTACAGCTACCGGTATTAAAAGTGGTATTGAAAGATGGAATAAGATTTTGATGCCTCTTGTTTTTATTATTTTGATTATTTTTATGATCCGAGGGTTAACTTTAGAAGGTAGTATGGTAGGAGTAAACTTCCTATTGCAACCGGATTTCTCGCAAGTTACCGGAACTACTGTTTTGTTAGCATTAGGGCAAGCATTCTTTTCTTTAAGTTTGGGTATGGGTATAATGATTACTTATGGTAGTTACTTAAAGAGAAAGGAAAACATGGCTTCTTCGGCAGCTACTGTAGCCGGACTTGATACCGGTGTTTCCATTATAGCCGGACTTGCTATTTTTCCTGCATTATTTGTTGTTGGCTTAGATCCGGCCTCAGGACCGGGACTTGTATTTATGGTATTGCCGGCTGTTTTTGATAGCCTGCCTGCAGGGGTTTTATTTGGAACTTTGTTTTTCTTTTTATTAGCTATTGCAGCTTTGACTTCGGCAGTATCAATTTTTGAGGTTTTGGTTGCACTTATTAAAGAGAAGCTTAATCTTAGTCGTGCCTTTACTGCCACTACAGTTGGGATTTTCATTTTCTTCTGTGGTGTAACAGCATCACTATCTTGGGGACCTTGGAGTCATATAACAATACCATTCCCCGGATTGGGCGATCTTAGACTATTTGCTTTTTATGATAGACTATCAGCTCTGGTAATGCTACCAATGGCTGGGTTATTGACCTGTTTATTTGTAGCATGGGGATGGAAATTTAAAAATTCTATCAAAGAAATCACTAATGACGGCCAATTGAATTTTTCTTGGTTACCGGTATTTAAAATCATGGTGGGTTTTGTAGCACCGATTGTAATTTTCCTGGTATTACTTAATGGTTTGGGAATACTTCCTGCTATACTTGCTTGGTTTGGATAAATAGCCAGGTATATTAAAAAAAGCAAGGGCATATCAATTTTTGCCTTTGCTTTTTTTATTTGTTCCGGGGGAAAAGGTGTTTTAATTGCTTTTACATATATGCAAAATAATATATAATGGTGTAATGAAACAAAGAATTTGCAAAATAGTACCAGAAGGAGGAAGATATTTTGGTATCAAAAACTAAGTCAAACAATTATGTATACTACTTTTTGATATTTGTCCTAGTTATAGCACTGCTGGCATCTGCATATCTCGCACAACAGAGAGTATATTTGGAGCAGGCCAATAAATATGTAGAGGTTACTCTGGATAGCCAAGAGATTGAACGGTTATCTAGGTATAGTCCGTATTCGGAACAAGAATTATTAAGGCAATTTAGAGAAATAGGTGTATCTAGTATCCTTTTAAGGGAACAAATTATTAGTGACCTGGAGTCACATAAAGCTTGGGTCTTGTCGGGAAATCAGATCCTTATAGATGATAGATACAGAGCAGTGTTGGGGAATAATATTGATACTATTAGATCCGGTTATAACTATATTATAACTACGGATGAAAGAGTCCATGAACAAATAGCTAAAAACATATCCAGAAAGATTTTTAATGCTCATATCCCGGAATCAAACGGTAATATTCAATTTGTTGGGGTTCCTATTACCAGAGCTGAACTTAGTAGTATTGGTCTTGGTTTTGATCGAGATTTTATAGATATGGCTGTTTCAGAAGGATATAATCTTTTAGTACAAATACGAAATTGGCCTCAAAGCTCACCGGAAGCAATAAAGGGAGTATTTGAATATTTGCAGCCATACAGGGAAAATATTACGGCAGTGTTTTTTAATGACTACATAATTCCCGGTCTTCCGGATTATCTATATCTTATTAACGAAGGTATTGAAAGTCTTGATGCAAACTTTGCTTTTGTTGAATCCTTTATTTTTAATCAGCGAGGTGCCCGACAAATCGGGTTGGAAGAGCAAACAAATGTTGTCAGACTCCATGCAATATCTGTAGGTGAAATGGTAAATATGACCCCTCAAAGGGCAGTAGATAGGTTTACCTTAGCAATAAGCGACAGGAATGTTCGAGTTATATTAGTGAGGTTTTTCTTCCCAATGGATACCTCAAATTGGATTGAAACGAATATAGAGTATCTTGGTGGTGGAGAAGGTTTTATAGGTTTAATTCCTGCTATAGAAAGGGCAGGTTTTAGCATTGATGCAGCCCAACCTTTTCATTCCCACGTTGTATCAACAGAAACCAGGATGCTATTGATCTTTTTAAGTGGTCTGGGTGTTCTTGCCGGGGGAATGTTACTTTTAAGAAGACTAGACCTTTCAAAGCTTGGCTATTTATTAGGTGCAGCAGGTCTTGCGATCTGGGTACTTGCTTTTTTAGTGGATTTTGTTTTAAATATAAATATTTTAAATATGGCTACAAAGGCCATGGCTTTGGGTTCAGTAATAGTATTTCCATCATTTGCTGTCATTTCGGTTTTAAATGATAAACCTTGCACTTCCATTGGGAAAGCTGCAGTTAAGCTTATCCAGATGTCCTTGATTAGTCTCATGGGTGCATTAATAATGGTAGGTTTACTTGCTCATTTAAACTTCATGCTTAAACTTGACCAGTTTATAGGAGTCAAAATAGCTCATATTTTACCTATTGCTTTGGTAGTTTTTACATTTTATTTATGGCAGGATAGAGATAATTTACCGGCCAGAATCAAGGACTTGCTTGATAGAGTTATTACCAACAAATATTTAATATTAGCAGGGGTTATCTTGATTGTTGGTTTTGTGTATATATCCAGGACAGGTAATGAAATGGCTGTTGTATCCGATTTGGAACTTAGAATAAGAAGCCTGTTAAATGATTTATTAATAGCCCGTCCTCGTACACAGGAGTTTTTAATTGGTCACCCTGTAATGTTACTAATGCTCTATTTAGGTTATAAGCATCGTTATTTGCCGTTACTGGCATTAGGAGTTATAGGTCAAATTTCTATGGTTAATACTTTTGCTCATGTTCATACACCATTAATTATATCCATGATAAGAACCGTTAATGGATTATGGCTGGGTATTGCTATAGGTATTGTGCTTATACTACTATGGAGATATTACAAGCGTTGGGAAGGCAGGTTTTTTAATGAATAAAAAAATTGCAATATCCGGTTACTATGGATTTCAGAATATAGGAGATGAGGCTATTCTTTATAGCATGATCCAGGCCTTTGATACTATAGGAGGTATTGAACCTATTGCTTTGTCCAACAACCCGAAATATACCAGAAAACAATATGGTATAGAGTCAGTTGATAGATGGAAGCTTTTTGCTTTGATTAAATCATTAAGAAAATGTGATCAACTTGTCAGTGGCGGTGGTAGCCTGCTTCAGGATGTAACCGGTCCTAAAAGTATTATTTATTACTTAGGCGTGGTTTTTTTAGCAAAGCTTTTAGGTAAAAAAGTTATGTTCTATGCTCAAGGAATAGGACCTATTAACACTCCTAGAGGCAAGTGGCTCATGAAATGGTTAGCAAATAAAGCTGATTTGATTACTGTCCGAGATGAGGCATCAAAGAAACTTTTGGGACAGTTGGGAGTTAACAAACCAGAAATAAGGGAAACTGTAGATGCTGTTCTTGGGATTGATAGAAAAAAAGTAAATACTCAACCCGGAGAAAAATTATTGACGGAAATGGGTATTTTCAAAGATGAGGCACCAATTATAGGTGTCTCTCTGAGAGAATGGCAGAATTCGGACAGCTATAAAAAAGTTATGGCAAAAACCTGTGATAATTTAATAGAAATGGGATATAGGATTATATTTATACCTTTTCATTTTCCCAGTGATATAGATCCGGGACGAGATACCATTAAGCTTATGAGTCGCGGGGAAAAAGCTGTTCTTATGGAAAATCAGGTTGATGTGGAAGAAATGTTGGGGCTTTTGGGTAGCCTCCATATGATGATTGGGATGAGGCTTCACTCTTTGATAATGGCTGCTGTTATGGGAGTGCCTATTGTTGGTATTTCCTATGATCCAAAGGTAGATAGTTTTATGGAGCAAGCATTTCAGCCCCTGGCAGGAAGGGCTGAAATTATTACGGAAGGTCAGCTGTGGGACACTGTCAAAATAGCTTTAGAAACTCGAGAAGCCAATTTGCCCGGATATTTACAGATTATAGATAAAAAAAGGGAGCAGGCATTGGAAACTGCTCGTTGGGCAAAGGAGCTTTAGCAATTAATAATTATAAAACCATTTAATGTAGTAGTAATATAGACAGGAAGAGGATAAAAATGACTCTACAAAATGAAGCCACCTTGCTAACGAAAATTGCTAAAATAGCCGGTATTCTTGTGTTGCTTAATCTTTTAAGCAGAGTGCTGGGTTTTGTGCGTAATATGGTAATTGCAGCGGAGTTTGGTGCTACCGGGCATACAGATGCTTATATGGTTGCTTATAGTTTGCCCTATGCGTTACAGGCTGTACTGGGTGTGGCTTTTTTAGCTGTAATAGTACCAATTATTACGGCATATCTTGTAAAAGATGATGTAAATGAGGCATGGAAGGTAGCAAATATAGTTTTTAACTGGACATTTGTTATTCTTATTGGAATAACCCTTCTGGGAATTGTGCTTGCTCCTCAAATAATTACAATATTAGCCGGCGGATTTGATGAAGAAACACGTAAGCTAGCCATTGATCTGACGAGAATTATTTTTCCTTCTGTTATATTTATGGGCGTTGGTATGCTTGTAGCCGGTATTCTTAATGCAAAAGGGATTTTTGGCATAACTGCCTTTGCTCCGGCTTTTGCAAATATAATAGTTATAATAGCTGTGGTAACCCTTGCAGGGCGATATGGTGTTCATGGCTTGGCAGCAGGAACGGTAGTTGCGTTTATAGGTTTTTTACTTATACAATTACCTTCTTTGAAAAAAACAGGATTCAAATGGAAGTGGGACTGGGATAGAACCCATCCGGCAGTAATAACAGCAGGAGCTACAATTTTCCCATTGATTTTGGCAATCTCAATTAACCAAATACATCTGGCAGTGAACAGAATATTTGCTTCCGGTTTGGAACCGGGCAGTATTACTGTTCTTGATTTTGCGTATAGTTTGATGGCTTTGCCTTTGGGAGTATTTGTTGCAGCGATAGCTACAATTATATTTCCGGCATTTTCTCGTTGTGTTGCAAATGATGATAAAGAAGGATTGGCAAAAACCCTGGTGATGGGAATAGCCTTAGTATCTCTTATAGCTATTCCGGCTGCTGCAGGTTTGATGGTTGTTCGAGAACCATTGATTCAAATTACTTTTGAAAGAGGCCTTTTTAATGCTTATGATACTGCAAGAATGGCTGTTGCTTTGTGGTATTTTTCTCTGGGCCTTTGGGCAGTTGGTGCTAATACAGTTGTTGCAAGAGCATATTATTCTTTTAGAAATATTAGGGTTCCTTTGATAGCGGGGCTAATTTGTGCTTTGCTAAATGTGTTATTTAGTATGGCTTTATTACCGCATCTTGGACACGGAGGTCTTGCATTGTCAAACTCTTTAGCTTCTATAATTAATGCAACTCTTCTGTTGGTTATTTTCCGCAAATATTTACCAAATTTGAATTTCACCCAACTGGTGGTGCCTTTGGTAAAAGCAATTGTTGCTGCAGGTGTGATGGCTGTTACCTTGACGGCTATAATCCCCCATATAAGGGAATTTTTAAATCCTGACTTTTTGGGTCGGGTAATGGAACTTACTATACTGGTTGTTTTAGGATGTATAATCTATATAATTATGTTGTTTCTTATGAAAACAAAGGAGTTAGAGTTGATTAAAAAAATGTTCAAGAGGGAATAAATTCAATTGTTTTAAATTAATAGAAGGAATAAAAAAAAATTTGTAGAATCCTAAAAGGAAGTGATGTTGTGTTTTGCTATCCTCTTTTTTAATAGATAAAGTTGAGAGAAGGCTTAACAATAATGTCTAGGTGTTAAGGATAGTAACAACACAGTGGGGAGGAGGAAAAAGGAATGTCTCAGGTGATTTTGCCTGTTGCCATAGCTTTTTTAGTTGCATTTATTGCAACACCAATTGTGATTAAGTTTGCTAAAAAATGGGGTGCTATGGATGCTCCTAACGATAGAAAAGTACATACATATTCAATGCCAAGATTGGGTGGTCTTGCAATATTTGCTGGTTTCTTAACGGCAGTCCTTGCGACCCAGGCCATAAATACTCAGCTTATTGGAATACTTATTGGTTGTACAATAATTGTCCTGCTTGGTATTGTAGACGACATAAAAGGCGTGTCGCCAAAAGTAAAATTAGCTGTTCAAACCTTGGCAGCTCTTGTAGTTGTATCATTTGGGGTTCAGATTAGTTTTGTCACAAATCCCTTTGCAGAAATTTTCTTTTTAAATGCACTGGCAATTCCTTTGACAGTTCTATGGATTGTTGGGATTACAAATGCCGTAAACTTGATTGACGGTCTGGATGGTTTGGCTGCAGGAACTTCCGGTATTGCTGCGGTTACTATTGGTGTGGTGGCAATGATGGAGGGATATTTAGCTATAGCTATTCTGGCCATGATACTGGCTGGTTCGGTATTTGGATTTTTGCCTTTTAATTTTAAACCTGCTAAAATATTTATGGGTGATACAGGATCAATGTTTCTGGGGTTTGCCTTATCTGTGTTGGCGGTTATTGGATTGACAAAAAGTGCAACTGTAATATCTATTTTTATACCAATTGTTATTTTGGGTATTCCTATATTTGATACATTGTATGCTATAGTTAGAAGGTTCTTAAAAGGAACACCGATTTTTCAAGCTGATAAGGAACATCTACACCATCAGTTACTTAATATGGGATTAACTCATAGACAAACGGTCTTGGTGATTTATGCTGTTAACATTTGTTTGGGAGGTAGTGCTGTACTCATGTCTTTAATGGCACCTCCCCAGGCAGTTGTTATTCTTATTGGAGTGACAATTACCATGCTATTAGCTATGAACCATCTTAGCTTTGTTGCTCTTTCGCGAAGACAAAAAGCAAAAGACTTTAGAGGTTAAAAAGGGATAAGCCTGAACGGAGGTCAGTTGCCAGAGACTATGTTATCAAACTTTTGTATATTAGGGGGATGGATCCGTGAGATTTTTTAATTTTTGGGTTGGACTTGCTATGGTTGCCGCCTTGGTATTAGGTATTGCTTTAGGAAGTTTTGTAATAGGAAACACTATAATGGGTGTACCGGGATTACAGCAAGATCCTCTTGCTGGTGGAAGTTATGTAAATCAAGATGTAGAAGAGAGAGCTGCTGCTTTAGAATCTCAAATACTTGAGCTAGAGCAACAAATAGCTGGTTTAACTAGCTCTGTTGAAGCACTTGAAATACAGGTAGGAAGAGCAGGTAGTGCTCAACCCGGTCAAGCCCAACAAACCGGACAAGGAAACCAAACGACTTCGGCAACTCCGCCCGAAAATGCTACAGGGACCACTGCCGTTAGCACAGAAGGAAGAGAAATGGTAGTTAATGTAACAAATAACACGGGTGTAAATGTTCGCAGCGGTCCAAGTACTAATTTTAATGTTATATCCAATTTGACAAATGGTACTAGGGTTAATGTTATTTCTGAGTCATCCGGTTGGTCTGAGGTAGAACTTGATAATTATAGAACCGGTTGGATTCGCAGTGACCTTCTAAGATAGAACACCTGGTTTAATACTGGGTGTTTTTTCATTGATAGGTTTGTACTGTTTTTAAATGCGAAATAATATAATAAATAATTGCTAATTTGATAAACTATATAATGGGAAGCGTTCTTTAACTAAAGGGTTTCTTTTCATGTTCAAGGGGGTTTTTTTTATAATGAGTACGATTAGATTTGGTACTGACGGTTGGAGAGCTATTATGGCTAGGGAGTTTACTTTTGATAACTTTAGGCTTGTAGTACAGGCAGTGACAAATTATCTAAAGGAAGCAGATAAAAAAGGCAAGATGGTTATTGGTTATGATCAAAGGTTTTTGTCTGATGAATTTGCCTTGGAGGCAGCTCGGGTGTTAGCAGGTAATGACATACCGGTGTTACTGATAGATAACCCTGCACCTACTCCAACTACAGCGTATGCAATAAAAAGATATAATGCCCTTGGAGCATTAATGATTACAGCAAGTCATAATCCGCCTGAATATAATGGTATAAAATTTATTCCCGAATATGCAGGTCCGGCTACTCCTGAAATAACTGATGCTATAGAAAGGCATCTTAAAACCTTAGCCCTCGACAAAGTTAAGGTTAAATCAATAGAAGTTGCAAATCGTGAAGGATTAATTGAGTATATAAATCCCAAGGATGATTATTTTAACCATCTTCATAATGTAGTAAATTTAGAATATATTAACAAAACACCTATTAAAATAGTAATTGATGCTATGTTTGGTGCAGGTATAGGTTATTTAGATGAATTTTTATCCAATAGTCAATGTAATATAATCTCCATACACAATTACAGAGATCCTCTTTTTGGAGGAGGTATGCCTGAACCTATGGGTTCCAGTCTAAATGAGCTTGTACATAAAGTTAAAGAGTCAAGTGCTGTTTTGGGGCTTGCATTGGATGGAGATGCAGATAGATTTGGGGTTATTGATAGAGACGGAACTTATTTTAGTCCAAACCAAATATTACCTCTTTTATTACATCACCTAATTGAAAATAGAGGTTGGCTGGGAACCGTTGCCAGAACCATAGCTACGACTCATCTGTTAGACAGAATATGTGAATATTATGGTCAGGGTATATATGAAACATCTGTAGGGTTTAAATATATTGGTAAGCTTTTATTAGAAAAAGACTGCATTTTAGGCGGCGAAGAAAGTGGTGGTTTAAGTATCAGAGGTCATATACCGGAAAAAGATGGGGTTCTGGCATGTTTACTGGTAATAGAAATGGTAGCACAGTCCGGCAAATCTCTTGGAGAGCTTATGGAGGATCTCTATGAAAAATATGGGAAACTAATAAGCGAGCGTTTGGATATTACAGTTGCCACTGAAAAAATGTCCGGTATGCTAGTGGCAGTGAAGGACTATTCACCTGCTAAAATTAATGGACAGCTTGTTATTGAAAAAATAACTGTTGACGGAATAAAGTTAAAAATGGCAAATGGCTCTTGGGTGCTTATTCGCCCTTCTGGTACGGAACCCCTGTTTAGGCTTTATGCAGAGGCGGAAAGTGAAGATGAATTAAGGAAAATACAGCAATGCGTACGGGAAGATCTGGATCTATAAAAGACAATATGAACGCCATGCATATCCCGGGAAACTAATCCTAGTTTTGCAAGGCGTTTATTTATTTTAATTCATATATCCATCTAACTTTTATTTGAGAGTAGTATAAAGCCCAGTTGAATTAATTCGAATTTAACGGGGATCTGTTTTTGTGCTAACCCTAAAACCAAATCCCCAAACAGTATCAATAGAAACTAAGCTTCCTGCTAAGGTTAATTTTCGCCGTAGGCGTTTTATTGCATCGTCAACGGCTCTTGTTTCTACAAAGGTATCAAATCCCCAAATTTTGTTTAATAGTTCTTCTCGAGAAATAGCTCTTTCTTGATTTGTAAACATAAATACTAATAGGTTAAACTCGATATTTGTAAGTGCAAAATTTTTACTGTTACAGTGAGCAGTTAGCTTATCCGGATAAATGGTTATATCGGCATATGTTATTGTAGAGGATTCTTTCGTTGATTGTAAATCTTTGTTTAATCCGGCTTTAGTCAGCAAAGTTTTAACATGTGCAATAAGTTTTGCCGGATTAAAAGGCTTTGTAAGATAAGCATCAAATCCGAGGGAAATGCCGAAAATGTAATCTTCATCGGCTTCTTGTCCTGTTAATATAATGATGGGCAGATTAGAAATCTGTCTGATTTTTGTACCTATTGTAAAGCCGTCATTACCCGGCATCAATACGTCAAGAATTACCAGACTGCATTTTTTGTGTTGAAAAGCATCATATAACAAGTTGCCATTTTCAAAACATATTACTTGAAAACCTTCTTTTTCTAAAGCAAATTGAACCATTTTTCTAGTGACAGCATCGTCATCTGCTACATAAATTAGATTGTCCATCTTAGTGTAACCTCCCTTGTATATGCTTTAGTGTAATAAATAGTCAAGCTCATCTAAAGTTGTGCGTAACTCGGACGTTAGTTCGTTGATAAGTTCAGAATCAGGCAACTCAGAACTATTAAGTAAATGTTCTATTTTTTTTGCAGTATTACTTAATCGTAACTTACCAATTAAAAAAGCAGAATTTTTCAAAGTATGTACTAACATATGAGCATCTTTAATATTTCCTTGTTCTAAAAAACGGTTAATATTTTCGATTGTGTTTTGGTTACCTGTTACAAATAAAAACTGTAATTCTTTTAACAATTCTTCTTCAATAGTATAAGTGTGCTCGGGGAAGTTTTGTTTATAAGTGTCTATATTGTTTATGGGTTGAAAATATTCAAGAAGGCCTTGCCACATATCTTGTTTTGTAAAAGGCTTACTTAGATGGCTATTTGCACCGAAACTAGCAAATAGCGTATTGGTTTTTGGCGTAAACACTCCGGCAGTCATTGCAATGATTGGTGTGTTAATATTCCAGCTTGTGATAATAGAAGCTGCTTCATTACCATCCATTATTGGCATATGGAGATCCATAAAAATCAAAGCATAAGGTGCTTTGCCACTATCTATTCTTTCTTTTACTTTATCTACTGCTTCTTTCCCATTTGCTGCAGAAGTTGGTATTAAGCCTACTCGTTTCAGGTGTTCGCAGACTAAGCCAAGGTTCATATCATTATCATCAACAACAAGAACTTCTTCGTTATTGAAAATAGGTTTGGTTAAAATTATATTTTCTTTAATAGATAAGTTTGAAGTATAGGTTTCAATATCTATTGTCGCTAAAGTTATGGTAAAAGAGAATTTGCTACCTAATCCCAGAGAGCTTTCTACAAGTAAATTGCTGTCCATTTTAGCTAGTAAGTGCTTAGTAATAGTTAGCCCCAGACCTGTTCCACCAAATCTGCGGGTTGTACTGGAATCTGCTTGCATAAATGGATCAAATACGCGAGCGACCTGGTCCTCAGTCATACCTATACCGGTATCTTTAAATTTGAAATTTAATGTACAATTATTTTCATCAAGCTTTTTTGCGATAACAGTAGCTGTAATTGCGCTGCCACTGTTTGAAAATTTAATGGCATTAGACAGTATGTTGGTACAAATTTGAATAATTTTAGTAGGGTCACCTATCAAGTATTTTTTTTGTAAATCTGAAACTTCAATTTGAAAATTTAGGCTAATTTTTTTGTCGTTAGCACTGGGTAGTATCAAATATTGACATTGTTCTATAAGGTCGTAAATATCAAATACTATTGTTTCAAGCTCAAAGAGTCCAGAATCGATTTTAGATATGTCCAACACATCATTTACAATGCTAAGAAGCCATTTAGAGTTTATTAAAATTCTACTTAGGTATTCACGAGTAGCATTTGGTATTACGTCGTCTAAAGCAAGTTCTGAATAACCGATAATGCTATTCATGGGGGTACGTATTTCGTGGCTTATGTTGGCAATGAACATACTTTTTGCTTTGTTACTTTCTTCGGCGATTGCTCTTAACTGTTGCTCTTTTTGCAACTCTTTCAAATGTGTAATGGCTTTACCGTAAGTAACAGCAACAATCTCGCCGTTATATGTTGTACAAACACCTTCTACTTCCCAAGAGTTAGATTGAGCATCTTCATATATAAAACGGGCAGATCCGTTTTCGAAAATTTCTTTTAGTCTGTCATACCATTCTGTATTTATAAGGATGTCTTTATGTGCATTTTTAATACCTTCTTCTTTTGAAGCGTAGCCATAAAAATCAAGGGATACTTGATTAACTTCCTTAATGGAATAATCTGATCCCCAATAAGTAATAATTAGGGGTATTGTGTTAAGCATCAGGTTTATACGTTCATTTGCTTCCCGTTCAGCTTCTTTATATTTATAAAAGTCTCGTAAATCACGAAGATATCCAATTCTTATAGGTTGTTTATCAATTATTGTGTGAGTGAAATTCACCTCAACAGGAATAAGTTTACCATCTAATGTTTGGTACATCCATTCAAATTGGATATGTCCTTCTTTTAATGTTTGCTGTATAAGTTGCTCCATTTTTTTTTGGGAAAGTGTGTTGCAAGGCTGATATTTTGGAGAAAGCTCAGAAAATCGTTTTTTATATTCTTCTTTATCTTTTAAGCCAAAAAGTTTTATCAATGCATAATTACAATCCAAAATATTGCCATTTTCATCTGTTATATAACAGCCAAATGGTGCGACATCAATTATAGCCTGTAGTTTTTGATTCAATTTTTTTTCAAATGCACGTTCGTGTGCTGCTATAACAGGTCGTAAGTCTATAGCAAAGCTTGCAACGTATGGAACATCCTTGTATGTATAACGCGTTAACACAACTTCAGTTGGTATAGGATTACCATCTAAATTCTTATGTATCCATTCAAAAGTGGCTTTCCCTTCATTGAATGCTTTTGAAATATAGTGTAAAGCTTTTTCGTGAGATGGGGTACCGCAAGGTTGGTATTCGGGAGACAAATCATAGAACTGAGTGATAAACTGCTCTGGTCGAGAAAGACCGAACATTTCTTTTGCCTGTTTACTGGCTGTCACAAGCTTTAAATCTTTGTCCCATATACTCATGGTATAGGGGGCATTTTCTATAAATATTTCGTTAATTGTTTTAGTTTCAGACTCTCTTTTTTTTGTAATTCTTAAAGAATGGATAGTAACTATCATTGCAATGCTTAGAAATATTATCATGAGTAAAATTAAGAGAACAATCGTTCTTGTGTACGGATATGCTATGAGATTAGAAATTGAAATGACTGTGATAAAAGCAATGATGCTTGATATTACCGTGAATATTAGAATAAGTATCAATTTTTGGTTTAGTAGGCCCTCTTCATTTTTCTTGTTCATGATCTACCTCATTAATTTTATTTCGTAAATAATTATACATTGTTTTTAGGAAATCTGCCACAATTTTGCCACATATTTCGCCGACATTGCTTCAATTTAACCAAGAATTTTCCATGGCCTTAGTGTTAATATACTGTTACCAATACTTTTATTTTTGTGAAGGGGGGGCTAACTATGGTTCTTAATCAAGCAACAGACTATGCGTTACGAATTACGCTATTTCTGGTCAGACAAAAAGAGGGTGATGCTACAATTGCCGATACTATTTGTACTTCAGAAGCTATACCTAAAAGGTTTCTTTTTAAGATAATGGTTAGCTTAACCAAAGCAGGTATCGTTAAATCTGTTAGAGGTAGAAATGGAGGCTTTATGATTGGACGGGATCCTGAGAAGATAAGCCTGTATGATATAATTGAAGCTGTTGAAGGTCCAATTGCCTTAAAACGCTGTTTGGTAAGTGCTGACAAATGTAATAAGAATGCTACTGAATATTGTACTATGCATAAGAGGCTAACTGAGTTAAGAGAGGATTTAGTTTGTAAGTTTCGGAGTACTAATATGAAGATGCTGGTGTAAAATAGATAAGCTGAAAAATCCTTTTTGTAATATGTGCAAAAAGGATTTTTTACACTCTTTAAAGGAAAAACAAAACAAATAAAGAATTATATGGTAATTACATATAACAGGAGGGGTTTTTATGGGGATGCGTTACGTAATCTATATAGCTTGGAATAAAGATAAGTATCTAGTTAATCTGTCCCATGACCCTGTATTAGATCTGGGCTTTCATATGGAAGACTGGGGTTGCCAACAGTTATGGATTCTTACTCCGCCTTTGCTTCTTGGACATGCTTGCTATATTTTAAACTCTGTTGCTTCCCAAGAAGAAAAAAGAGGGTCTATTTTTAACTATAAGGATTCGTCTTTTAAAAATATTGCCAAATATTTTGCAGAAAAACTTCCTTTTGCCATATCCCATGGAAATCAGCTAAAAGAGAAATATGAGACCGTACGAAAATATCTTAATAAATTAGATATAAATGAGTTAGAAGAACCTCAACTGATGGTATGTTCTGATGTCCATATAAAGAGAACTAAGATGTCAGAAAAGAGACAAGAAGCCCAGGAGTTACTGTCCTGCCTCGAAGGAAGATATATTTTAGCTGAAGAAGTTGAAGCTTTACTTAATTACAGTAAGGTCAATATAGATCTCCCACAAGAAGACCTGCTTCAGTTATTATCTTTACAGCATAAGGCAGAGCTTTTTCCGGGTGTGGGTCAGGAGAGTAAAAAAGGGCAGTTAAAATGTTTTCGGTGTGGCAGCAGTGAAAACCTTAAACAATCTTATTGTTTAGAGTGTGGAGCAAATGATTGTTATTATTGTGAAGGCTGTATTTCCATGGGAGAGTCAAGAGAATGTATGCAGCTATATGGTTTTCCTGACTATAGTAACCCGATTCCCAGACATGTCGAAGTACATTTTGAATTTGAGCTTACAACTGCCCAAAAAGATACTGCAGTTAATGTATGGAATTTCACCAGAAATAGTAAACTGGATAAATGCTTAGTTTGGGCAGCCTGTGGGGCAGGAAAAACAGAAGTTTCCTTCCCGGCTATTGCAGATGTATTAAAAAAGGGTTGCAAAGTTCTGTTTGCTGTACCAAGGAAGGATACCATAATAGATATTGAAAAAAGAGTTAGAAAATGCTTCAGCGGGATTGAAATAGCAGCATTATATGGTGGAAGTAGTGAAAAGTTTAAAAATGCAGACCTGGTATTGGCGACAACTCATCAGGTTTTAAGGTTTTATAAAGCATTTCATTTGGTTGTTTTAGACGAAGTAGATGCTTTCCCGTATCATGGAAGTAGTATGCTATATAATGCTTTAAATCGTGCTCTGCACCCCAAGGGTAAAATCATCTATATGACAGCTACGCCACCGACTTATTTGTTAAAAATGGATAAAAACCTTATTAATACTGTCACTATACCTGCCAGACATCATGGTTATCCTTTGCCTGTGCCGGAAATTATAATAGACAGCACTCTTCAAGTAAAGGATAATGAGTTATTTATTCCGGAAAAGGTCTTAAATTTTCTCCATGAAAGTATCGAAAGAGATTTTTCCCAGGTATTTATTTTTGTTCCTACAATCTTTTTGTCGGAAAAGGTAGGTATAACTCTTAAAAAAGCTCTTGAATTGCCTCCTTTTAATAATTCTGGAGGGAGCTGGGTTGATTATACCCATTCTCAAGACCCTGAAAGGGATAAAAAACGAGAAGCTTTTCTAAATGGAGATTTTCCTGTTTTAGTTACAACAACCCTTATGGAAAGAGGTATTAACGTAGCGAAAGTTAATGTAATTGTGTTATTTGCAGAAAATCAATACATCTTTGATACGGCAAGTTTGGTACAAATGGCAGGTAGGACAGGTCGAATGACAGAAAGTCCAACAGGTAGAGTGTGGTTTGTTGGCACTCAAAGGACCCCTTTTATGAAACAAGCCGTATCTTGGATTGAAAATATTAATAAACAAGCAGCAGATATGGGATATTTAAAAAGGCTGCCTGATATAGA
>JGI20163J26743_11538218_pt1 | contig 15759 bp, 15 predicted proteins | sample TergutCu122P1_FD_26743 | JGI IMG/M metagenome (IMG submission 26743) | reverse complement strand
AATAGAACATGTTGTTGGGATTCCGTTAGCATTTTTGAAAATAAAGATTTAATGAAAAGGGTAGAGTCTAGATATATAAGCACCCTACCCTTTAGAGTTATTACTCCTTGTGTTCTAGCATGAACTCATTCAATTCTTGATAATCTAGCTTGTAACTTAGAAATGGAATATTATCTACAGTTCTTTTTGATTCATAGCCTATGTAATTAATGAAAGCTATATACGGATTATTACCTTCAAAATCTTTCATAAAATCCCTTGCGAGATAATACAAAAATTCTGTGTTTGATACTATCAATGTTACATTCCATGTTTCATAATTAGACCAGCCATTGTAAGTTTTTTCCATCATCTCAAAATCTCCTTTTCTAATCTACTCTCTGGTGACAGGGCAGACAGACATTTTGAGCTTATTTGTCAATAGCGTAGTTTTTTGAAGTTTCTTGATCATAGCTTTATTGTTCAAGAAAATTATAAAAATCCGCAATGGAACATGGAGGACTATTTACAAATAAAAAGCGAAAAATGTACAATGGGAGGACTAAAGGAGAAGAAAACAAGCACATAAAGAGCCATTCAATGTCATTAGAACCCGAATACTACGATAAATTGAAATTAACTTAGTAATCAGGGAAGGAATTATCTGCTATTTCGTTTTCTTGTGAAAATTTGTAAAGAGATTCCAAAAAAAAGTACATGAATATTGTTTTAAACTCATTTGTTGAGTTCGAATATCGCCACTTAGTAAAAGTGTTGCTACAGATTTCTAGATGTTCATAAAATGTAGTTTTATCATATACGATACCATGCCTTAAGTGTTCTTCGTGATTTGTCTCTTCTTTTATGAGGGTTTCATATATTAAGATGATATCTCTTTTTGATTCCTCTTTTAATTCGTTAAATAGCTTACTTAAGGTGTGAATTCTTTTGATTTTTTCTTCTTTAAGCATTCCCTTTATAAAAAGCTCGCAAGACAATGCACAATTCACTGCTAACGGAAACATAAAGGTTGCAGAGTCAGGGTTCAGAGGTCTTAAATTAAATCCACTAGTGAAAATTATTTTCCACAATATTATGAATGTTTTTCTAAAGCTTTCTGCTTTCATTATCAGCGTATTTACGGGCATGCTTGTTGTTTTCATGGTTTAGGTGTATCTCCTGAAAAATATAGTGTGACAATCTTTATGGCTAGCTTTTTAAACCTTACGCTTCGGTATAAGTGGCTATCAGTGTAATTGCATACAAGAAATTCACAAGTTTAATACAATCAAGACGGGTTTTTCTACGGGTGGAGCGACCATGAAGAATCCAGTGCCTATTAAGTCCGTTTGGCTCGTTTTCATGGAATCTTATATTTTTACTAAGTGATGCCATGGTCTCTTGGAATGTGATAATAAACGCTACGGAGTAAAAATCCTCGTAACTGACATCGTCATTACCATCTATTTTTTCCAATACTGTCTGAGAACGTGTGAAGATACTTGTTTCAGTCAGATTTTCAGTAATTGTAGATAAATAACCATCAATAACTACGAGCAATCCTATTACAGCTATATCATAACGCTTTGCATCAAATGACAAAATAGCTTGATTGAAAATTCGTAGCTCTCTCTTTGAAAGATTATGGCGACAATAATTAATGTTTTCCTTAAATATGGAAAACTTGTTTTTTACATGAAATTCAAGTAATGCTTTATTAACATTTTCACTCGAGTAAACTAAATCTATAAAATCTTCGCTATAAAACTCCCAAATGGTATATTGTACCTCCGCTAGTGCTTGGATAGTGTGTATTAATTTGCCAAAACGTTTGAAACTTTCCATCCTTTCAGGTGTAAATGTTAGCCTGTAATTATTCATTATGGAGGAGAATTTCTGGAAGTTATCGCTTAGTTGCTTTTGGACTATAGACCATTGTTCCATGAATGGACTGATTTGTTCACTGATTCCCTTTGCCATTGTTAATAAAGGCCTTATAGCCTCAATTATCGATTCGGGATTATTGTTTTCGTTAAATTCATCACTCATTCAGGTGCACCTCCGTATAATTTGAATGCGATGATTATTTCTTAATGGTTAGTTCCTGATACATTTCCATCAATTTATCTATGTAATCACCATCACTCATCTCATTAATGCCAAAACCATATGCTTTAAAAATGATTTTATCGTTTGCTTCATGAGCCTTTCTTAGTTCAGGAGGCATCAATTTGCGATTATATAATGTTGCCAAAGAAACGCCATCTTTGAGATACTTCTCTCTTATGTTAATTATTTTTGAAGCGGATTCCCTTAATGTGCTTACTTGCTTTTCGCTAAATAAAGGAATCGGGAACGTATTATAGACCATAGTATTTGAATACCTAAAGTCTTGTTTCAATCTCCCACCAAGTAATGAAAGCCAAAGTATATGCAATTTACTAGACAAGATAGCGAATAAATCCAAAGTTGCATCTATTATTTGATATGTAGCATCTGTTGCAATGGTTTTTTCGTCAAAGAAACCTATGGGCAAGTAATCTCTATCACTTGATGATGTGCGTGGAATTACCAATATATCGCTTTTATAGTACCTATCACGCTTGTATTTGGTGGGTGTATCGGAGAGCTTTATGTCTTCTTTTGAAACTTTTTTTCTGAATTGTGAAACTTCCGCTATTCGTCTTTTTAGTTCTCTTGAGTTGTTAATGAGGTTCAGATTTAATCCGTCTAAGTAAAATACATATCTTACCTTGTTTTGAAGCAATTCTCTTGAGCCTATCAATCTATGGATTGTTTCCTCTAATGCAGGTTCACGACTTAAAATTTCTTTCTTTTCATTTTCAGATATGATGTATTTTTGATTGTCGAGAATTAATGAACCTAAATACATGTTTGGATAATTGTGAATTTGTTTATTTGTTTGTTCGACAAAATTTATTTTGCCACTTGTTAGGTATGGCGTAATATTATTGACAATTTCTTTTTTGTCGTCAAATATGATTTTGGGAGGTGGATTATATTTCCTTGTATTAAAACCAATAATAACGCAAAACACGGAAGCTTTTTCATTGGCTTGACTTGTCCAAATGAATGTCCTGTAAGCAAAAATAATATCCGCGTTGTATTTTTCTATTAATGGCTTCCAAATAATTGATACTTGTTCACCCTGACATATCGAGTTTGTCGATACAAAAGCTACATTTATTGATGTTCCTGCTATGTATCTGATTGCTTTAAAATACCAACCTGCTACATAATCTATTTTCCCTGCTTTATTTTGAATGGATTTTTCTTCCTCCTTTAACAATTCATGTATTTCTTCTTTTTGAGCACGTGATTGAAGGTAGAATCCAACAAATGGTGGATTCCCCATGATATAGTTCAACTCATGTTTACTGATAACATGATTCCAATCCATTGAAAGTGCGTTTCCTTCGATAATACAAGCATTTGATTCTAATGGGAGGAAGTCTAATTGTTGAAGAATAATATCCTCAGTTTCCTTCAACATTTGCGATTCTGCAATCCAAAGAGCTGTTTTTGCAACTGTAACTGCAAAATCGTTAATCTCTATTCCGTAAAACTGTTCAATTGATACCTTGACTGGGTTTATTGCCTCCCCCAAAACCATTTGTCCAGCTTGCTTTTCTTTAATGACTTCATTTTCTAGTCTTCTTATGCAGATATAAGATTCTGTAAGGAAGTTACCAGAGCCACAAGCAGGGTCTAAAAAGTTCAACGATGCCAACTTATCTTGGAATTTTTCAAGTTGATTTTTTTTGGTTCTTACTATAGAAAGTGATTTTATTTCCTCTAATTCTTTTTTTAAGTCGCTAAGGAATAGAGGGTTAATTACTTTGTGAATATTTTCAACAGAAGTATAATGCATCCCGCTGGTTCGTCTGGTTTCTGGATTTAATGTACTTTCAAAAACGGCACCGAATATTGTTGGACTAATATGTGACCAATCAAAATCTTTGCTTGCTTGATTCAGAATGATATCTACAATTTTCTCTGTGAATTGTGGTACTTCTATGTTCTCATTTTTGTCAAATAGACTCCCATTGACAAATGGAAACGCAGCCAGGCTTTTATCCAAGTAAAGGCTTCTTTCGCTAGGCTTTGTATCAAGAATTGTGAACAACTTGAGCAATGCGTCCCTAAAATCTCGGGCTTCAAATCGCTCCATGTGGTCGTGGAACATTCTCTTATGACCAAAGATACCAGCGTCTTCTGCATATAAGCAGAAAACTAGTCTAACGCAAAGTACGTTGAGACTATGTAGATTATGAGGGTCTGTGGGATTGATGTATTGCTTGTACAATTCATCATATAGAATTCCGACAATTTCACCTGCCTTAACTGATACCTCTAACTCCTTCTTGATAATTACATCTTTTTTATTTAAAAGGAAGCTTAATCGATGCACTTGGTCTTGTAAATCCTCGAGCTGTATTTTGACAGGTTCTGCGTAAGGGGTCTCTTGATCATATATCCAAAACTCCTTGAAATTGCAAGTTACTATAAATCTAGGTTTTTCAGACCTTGGTAAATGCCATTCATATGTCCTTGCTTGCTCGTAAGGTGTTAGAAAAGAACCATCAGTTTTCCTCTCTTTTTTGTCTAAACTTATATTTCTGCTTTTCTGTTCAATTAGAACATTTGTCTCGGGAATATACACATCAATTGCCCCGGATGTTCCGTCTTTATATACAGGCTTTTCATATTGAATTTCGTTAAGATTCTCCATGCCAAGAACATTTCCTAGCAATTGGCTCCAAAACTGTTGTGACTCTCTTCTTTCCGAACCTTTATTGCTCCATTCGTTTATGAATCTTCGTGCATTTTCTCTTTGCTGTTGGTTTGTCATTGGATTGTCCTCTTTTCTTTTGATAAAAGTTAGTTAAAGTATACGACATAAAGAAGGGGCTCTGCAATACTTTTTCTTGCAATTATGCGGAAGTTGTGTTACTATAATTGTGTTATTCGTATTCAACCACGTTAGTGGTGCACGTTAAGTGCTGTTACAGGTTCTGAGTTTACTGTTTCCAATGACGGGAGTAGTGGGCTCTTTTTTAGTTTCTTCGAGGGGTTGCAAATCTGCAATCAAATTCCAAAAAAGTATACAAAAGAAGAATTCACTGAAAGTGAATTAATTATAAAGAGAAAAAGTCTTTTTGCTCTGGGCGGGCGTAAAGGCTTTTATTGTGTTCTTATATCGTCCAGGCCACCTGTAAATGTCACTTGCTATGTTACTAGTCGTCTATTTCATAGAGAGGAGTTTATTTATGCTCAAAAAGAAATTAGATAAAATTTTTTTCAAAGCAATCGTTTTTTTAATAAGGCTAATAGGATTAAAACCACCCAATTCATTTAGGGGCTATGAGGCAATGTTGTTTATTGATACTACTTGGGGAACAGAAAAATATTACTATACTATATTTACACAGATTTCGACAATCAAGGTTGACAAGTTTTGTGTAAAGCGAGTTGTGTATAACTTAATTGAAGAGTTTCACAACTTACCTGATATCAAGAAAAGAGTGTTGAGTGATTTATTTGATGATAACTCTCATTGGGTTAATGGAGGACTATATTCCATTTGGAAATCGATTTTTAAGGAAAGGAAACTTTATTCAGAGTCGGTTCATGAACTTATAAAGTTCATTTTGTTGCATTTTGAGCGAGTGTCAGATAAAAAAGAAGTTTACCTTTTTTTGGCCTTGATGTGTGATGTTGAATCTGCAAAGAGAAAGACGAGGGACATTGCCTCGCTACAAAGAAGACTGGTTGAGTTCGACAGGGTTCCATTCAAGGAATCCAGATGAAAAAATGCATGTTGGGGGTAGCGTAGGCGCAGGGGTTCTCCCCTGTGGCGCTCGTTTACAGAGCGCCAGCCCTCGGCAGAGCAAGATAAGGGCGTTTACAGCCCGTTGGAAGTTTCTTTGTCAATCCCTGTAGGGATTGGCAAAGATAACTGCCATATCTTGTTATGGCAGATTATTTTATATCGCCTGATATACAAATAACTGCCTCAAGTTTGGTGCGAGTAGCACCTATTAAAAATGTGGAAGGAGGACAACAGATGGCGTCAGTAGAGAAATATACAAACAAAGAAACAATCAACATCATCAAGCATTGTAACAGGGAGATATATAACGAAAAAAATAAAGACATTGATTCAACATTAACACATTTGAATTATGATTTGACACCTGAGAGGGAAGTGAGCCACTACCAATATTATCTGCAAAGAAAAGATGAGTTATATGTGTACAATAGAGCAGATGTAAAGACCTGTGCAGGTTGGATTGTGACCGCACCCAAAGAGATTAGTTCAAGAGAGGAATTACATATGTTTTTTGAATCCACATATAAGTTTCTGGAAGAAAGATATGGTAAGGAGAATGTAATTCAAGCCGTGGTCCATTTTGATGAAGGGAAAAGAGAAATCGTTCGAGACCGATGGACGAATGAAGTGGAGCTGGATGAGTTTGGAAAACCAGTAACGGAGCTTGTACATGGGAGGGCACATTTGCATTTTAATTGGCTACCTGTGGTGAAAGATAATAACCCTCGCCATACGCAAGAAGAAAAGGTTTGTGCGAATGACGTGCTGACCCCTATGGAACTTCGTAGGTTCCACGGAGATTTACAAAAATATCTTGATATGAATGGGGTTAAAGGGCAAGTACTGACAGGCTCGACTAAGCAACAAGGACGAAATATGACTGTTGCAGAGATGAAGGAAAGATATGAGTTAGAAAAAGAGCTAAAAGAACTCCGTGAATACAAAAGGAACCACGAATATAAACATAATTTAACTCAAGAAAGGGATAGGTGGTAATATGCAACAAATAAGCGACATGATTCAAACCGTTCAAAATGTTATTCTTTTTAGAGTACTTCCCATATTGGCGTTGATTCTTTTATCGCTAGTTATTTATTCCGTTCTAAGATGGAGAGAAAAGAACAAGAATCAACTCAAAAAAGCAAAAGAAGGGAAAGTGAAGGGAATTGTGTTTGGAAAAAGATTTTTAAAACTCGTTTACTCACCAACGGAAAAGGAGGGGCACTGTGTTGTTTTCGCAGGAAGTGGTGAGGGTAAGACCAGTGCTATATTAATTCCTACTCTTAGATGTTGGGAAAATACAGCTTTTGTGATAGATATTTCAGGCGATATTGAAAAGAATGTGGAGATTCAAAAAGTCGTATACGAACCAAATAATCCATCAACCCATCCGTACAATATATTTGGAGTGATTGATGTGCTGGAAACAAATGTAGATAAGAATCAAGCACTTACGCAACTTGCTTTGCTGTTGCTACCAGATGCAAAAGAGATGGACGGGGCTGAAATGTATTTTACTACAGGGGGTAGAAATATCCTTACAGCCTCTCTAATAGCTTTTTACAATGAAGGTTATGATTTTGTTGAGATATGCGAGAAAATTGCTTATAGCAGCTATCAAGAGCTTTTTAGAGCGATTGACAAAACAGGTAATCAAATCGCAATTAATTATATCAACCCTTTCCAATCAGGAAGCGAAAAAAATACTAGTGGGTGTTTTGATAAGTGTTGTAGGTCTATCCAATTATTCTCTAATAATGAACGTGTTAAACGTTCAGTAAGACGACCTAGAAAAGATGAAAAAGGGATTACACCTGCTTTGCTAGAAGAAGAAAGCCTCTTTGTGTTGATAGAAGATAATCTTTTGAAACTGTATGCACCGTTATTGCAGATTATCACAGCCCAATGCCTAGAATTTTTTTCTAATCGTTCAAACGATGCAAAAAAGACAATTCTTTTTTGCTTAGATGAGTTTGCCTCTTTTGGGCGAATGGACTTATTGGGTGCTATAAGGAAGCTGAGAAAGAAGAAAGTAAGGATTATGTTGTTAACTCAAAGCATGGCTGATTTTGACCTTGTTTATGGGAAAGATGAAAGGATGGCTATGTTGACAAATTTTGCTTACAAGGTGGTATTGGGAGGTATAGGCGATACGGAGAGTCAAGAGTATTTTGCTAAACTAATTGGTTACAAAAAAGTGAAGAAGTACAGCAAATCCAGAAGTTATTTTAATACAACCTATTCTGAGAGTGAAGCAAAAGAATGGGCAATAGAGCCATCAGAGTTGGCTAGATTAGGCAATAAGTTAGTATTGCTCCACCCTGACGGATATATGGTTTTAAAGAAGAATTTCTTTTTCAAGAAGAGATTTAGGCTTAAAAGGAGAAAATAAACTTAAAGTTTGTCTGCAAGAGCATTGAAGCTATAAGATAGTTGTTAAAGCATTCATGGTGATTTTCTGAAAGGAGTGTGATTCAATGGAAAAACTGAATACTGTTGATATAAAACTATTGAATCACACTCTTGGTTCTGTGGGAAATGCCACCAAGTTATTGTATCAAGAATTGGAAGCTGATATACTTGTACTTGATAAAGCATATGTTCAGATGCAAATAGCTATGAACAAAGAACAAATACTAAAACTTCATAAGAAAATGTACAAGTATTGGCAAGGAAAAAATGGGAATTGGAATACTTACTTACCAAAGGAAGGAGTAAAGCCTCCGTATGGGAAGCTAGTAAGTAAGGTCAGTGAGGAAAAGCTACATAGTGCAGTTTTCGATTGGTATATCGAGATGAAAAGAGCCAACAAATCTTCTCCTACATTTAAAATGATTTACAACAAATGGCGAGAAATTAAAGACTTGGAATTGGGCGATAATTCAATCTTGAAATACGATGGCGACTATAAAAGGTATTTTGAAGGCACAGAGTTTGAGGTTACTCCCATCAACAAAATTACTGAAAATACAATCCGAAAATTCATGCTGGAAACGGTCATAAAATATAGTCTATGTCGTGAGGCTTGTGGTCGATTATTCAGTTATATCAAGAATACAATTCGGCATGCTAGGATTGAGAAGTTAATTGCTGATAACCCTGTGGAATTTCTGGAACTCAAACACTTTACAAAGAATTGTGTAGAAAAAGAAAAGCCTGTAGAGGAACAGTTTTATTCTCATGATGAATTGATTAAAATCAAAAAAGGATTAAGTGAACTATACTGTGATATGCCATCATATATGCCACGCTATGCTGTCGAACTAGCTATGCTCACTGGTATGAGAGCAGGTGAACTTGCTCCTCTGATGTGGACGGATGTCAATAGGGATTGTATTCGCATTGATAAGTCAGTAAAAGTTAACCGTCGTACCAACACACACTATATCGACAAGACCAAAACAAAAAAGGCGAGAGAATTTCCTGTGTGTGAAGAGATAACCCTTTTGCTGGAGCGAATTAAGAAGGTGCAGGAGGAACACGGTTTGCTGTGTGATTATATCTTTTCAAATGGCGAAGGTGGGTACATACAAGGTCAACACATTAGCGATTGTATGCAAAGGCTAACTCGAAAGTTTGGCTTACATGGTGGAGGTATTACAGCCCTTAGAAAGACCATCAATTCTAACCTCAGAAAAGCCAATGTTCCTGTTACTATTGTTGCCAGTATGCTTGGACACACAACCGAGGTCAATGAAAGGCACTATACTTATGACACTTCGAACCTTGAAGAAAAGAAGCAGATTATCCAGCAGAGAAATGCAAAAGTAGGGGTTCTGGTATCGAGTTGAAAACCTTAAGTAAACTTAAGTGGATTTCTGGGAATAGCAAAACCCCAGAAACGTTAATCTCTGGGGCTTTCAAGCGATAGACGGGATTCGAACCCGCGACCCCGACCTTGGCAAGGTCGTGCTCTACCAGCTGAGCCACTATCGCATTTATCATATTGTCCTGTTCAAAGGAACAATTCATAATATACTATAAATGGATATAAAAGTCAAGTGAGTAAAGTCTAGATTTTAGTGGTTTGTAAATCTAGATTTTTAGTTGTTATTGTGGTACACTTTCTAGAACAGTTCAGTTATTTTAAGTTCCTATATGGAGAAAGGATATTTTAAATCATGAAAAAACTTGGTCTAGTAGGAGGAATAGGTCCTGCCTCAACAATTGATTATTACAAAGGGATCAATGAAGGTTATCAAAAAAGTCTCACAAATCCTGCCAAAAGTGGAGAGAATCCCCCTATGGTAATTGATAGTTTAAATCTAGCGGTTGCTTATAATCTGGTGGAGAAGAAGGATTGGGAGAACTTTGCTAAGCTGTTTATTGATTCCATTAACATTTTGCACAATGCAGGTGCAGAGGTGGCTGCTCTTTCTGCCAATACTGCTCACATCGTTTTTGATAAGGTTGCCGCCAAATCTCCAATTCCATTAATTGGGTTGATTGATGAAACTTGCAAGGTGGCAAAGAGCAAAGGATGCAAGAAAGCAATTGTTTTTGGTACAGCCTTTACCATGAGCAGTGGAATGTACGAAGGTAAATGTGCTTAGTATGGCATTGAAGCCATTGTTCCAGATGCAGAGCAGCAGCAGGTTATCCACAATATTATCTTTCCCAATCTAGTTTCTGGTATTGTTACTCCAGAAGATAAGGAAACGATCTTGGGAATTGCTAAAGATTTGCTGATTAAGCACGATGCAGACGCAATAATTCTAGGCTGTACAGAGCTTCCCCTGATAATGGAGCCTGATGATTTGGATGCTGTTTTGTTAGATACCACCAAAATTCATATTGATGCTATACTAGAATGCATCTTGTTGTAAATTGATTCCTTACCTTATCCGTTGGGTTAGTTGTTTCTTTCAATGACGATGAAGGGGATTTATTCTTTGCAGTGGTGATATGACCAGTACGTAGATGGCGAGATGAGTAAGAAAACAGCTTTAACAACATTGTATTCTACAGGCATTCATGATAGAATAGCAATATTATATTTTAAAGATAGTAAAATTAGAAAGATGCATTTGAAAAGAGTTAAATATGTTTTGGCTCTTACGTTGTGTTACGAAAAGGAAGGGGGAAGTTTATGATTGATTTTAATGTGAACAATGGATTCATGTACATTCTAGCTATCATTGTGGTTACCTTTGTCATTTCCCAGTCGATATTCTTTTTAGTGAAGGCTTGACGTTGGGGAGGGGAGTTAGGTATTGACAGGTCCACATTACGTTTAGTTGCCACTTCCAGTGGCTTTTTTACTATCGCTCCGGCGGTAGCCATTTCATTGGGGGGATAGAGTTTTACCATGCAGTCTAAGGCACTCCATTGAGCGTTCCTACGCTGCGAAATGCAGTTGCTATTTGGGTATATCCCATTTAGCAGGGGCGAAGTCAACCGTCCTATCAATGTTCCCTCAGATTTCCAGCAAGGTGGGAGGGTAAGCCCTATAACCACTGGGGAGGAGTAAGTGTAGATATTGCACATCACAGGGTAGCTAGTGTAGTAGCACTCGTGAGGGTGTACACAAGCTCGGTGCTTTAGCTCCGAGTTGTTGACGAGAAAAGGCTCGTATTAGATTCAGGAGGTTGCCCATGAGCAAAGCAGATACAATATTCATCAACATGTGTCGTGATATTATAGAAAATGGCACCAGCACCGAAGGAGAAAAGGTTCGCCCTGTGTGGGAGGACGGCACTCCTGCTTATACCATAAAGAAGTTTGGAGTGGTGAATCGTTATGATTTATCCAAAGAATTCCCTGCTTTGACCTTACGAAGAACAGGAATAAAAAGTTGCGTGGATGAGATGTTATGGATTTGGCAGAAAAAATCCAATAATATCAATCATTTGAACAGTAAAATATGGGACAGTTGGGCAGATGAATCTGGTTCTATAGGGAAAGCTTATGGTTATCAAATGAGTGTGAAACACAACTATAAAGAAGGACCTATGGATCAGGTGGATCGAGTGATTTATGACCTGAAAAATAATCCTTATAGTCGGAGAATTATGACGAATATATATGTTCATCATGACTTGATGGAAATGCATCTTTACCCTTGTGCTTATAGTATGACCTTTAACGTTACAAAAGAAAAAGATAGAGATAAACTTATTTTAAATGGAATCCTCAATCAACGGTCTCAAGATGTATTGGCTGCCAATAATTGGAATGTCTGTCAATATTCTGTGTTGCTTCATATGTTGGCCCAGGTATGTGACATGGATGTAGGGGAGTTTGTTCATGTGATTGCGGATGCTCATATTTATGACCGTCATGTAGAGTTGGTGAAGGAGTTGATTACCAGAGAGCCTCTAGAAGCACCCACATTTTGGTTGAATCCAGAAGTGAAAGATTTTTATCAATTTACTCCTGATGATATTCGGCTGGATCATTATGAAACTCACCCTCAGATTAAAGGGATACCCATAGCGATATAAAGGAAAGGTCTGTAGAATAAAATGAATTGTATTGTTGCGGTGTTTGGCAATTGGGCCATTGGTTATGAAAATAAATTATTGGCGAGAAATCCCATTGATATGGCATATTTTAAAGAGAAAACCATAGGCAAAGTAGTGGTCATGGGGCGAAAGACTTTGGAAAGCTTTCCAGGTGGCTTGCCTTTAAAGGAGAGAACAAACATTGTTCTGACCACTGATCCTAACTACAAGGTTCCTGGGGCTATGGTGGTCTCTTCTTTTGAAGTGTTGGATAGGAAATTGGAAAAATACAATCCAGAAGATGTATTTGTCATCGGTGGTGAAAGTGTCTACAAGCAGCTTCTTCCAAAGTGTAAAAAAGCTTATGTGACGAAAGTAGAGAATCATTTTGAAGCAGATACTTGGTTTCCGAATCTAGATGAATTAGAAGATTGGGAGTTGATATTTCAGGGAGAAGAGCAGACTTATAAAGAGTTGAAGTTTAGATTTACCATTTACCAGAATGTAGGTTGATAAAAAGTCAAAGCTTAAAGTTATCACTTATGAAAGAAAAGAAAGTCTATAGATAACCAAAGTTTAAACTCACCACCTACGAGAAAAAGGCAGATACAGACAGAGGAGAAGGTATATAAAGGGCTTAAATTATTCGTGTAGCAAAAAAAGGGGCAGAAGGGAGAATATTTATGAAAAAGATTACCGGAAATAAGCTATTGGTAAAAGCACTAATGGAAGAAGGGGTAGATACTATTTTTGGTTATCCAGGTGCTTGTACCATAGAGCTTGGAGATGAATTATTTAGACAGGAAGTGATTAAGATGATTCTGCCTCGTCATGAGCAAGCCTTAGTTCATGAAGCGGATGGTTATGCCAGAACCACTGGAAAGGTAGGAGTGTGTTTGGTAACCAGTGGACCAGGTGCAACCAATGTGATCACAGGTGTTGCCACTGCCAATTATGACTCCGTTCCCTTGGTTTGCTTTACAGGGCAGGTTCCAAGACATTTAATTGGAAATGACGCCTTTCAAGAAGTGGACATTGTGGGGATGACAAGGAGCATTACAAAATACGGAGTGACCATTCGTAAGCGGGAAGATGTTGGAAGGATTGTTAAAGAAGCTTTCTATATCGCTAGATCAGGGCGACCTGGTCCTGTGCTGGTGGATTTGCCAAAGGATGTGATGGCAGAACTTGGAAGTAGCGTCTATCCCACCAGTGTGAATATTAGAGGATATAAACCTTGTGTTGACGCTCATGTAGGCCAACTTAAACGAGCAGCAAAGTTGATAAATGCAGCGAAAAAACCCTTGTTCTTATTTGGTGGTGGAGTGAACATTTCCAGAGCCAATGAACTGTGCACTGAAGTGGTGAGAAAGACCAATGTTCCAGTAATCACAACGATTATGGGACGAGGAAGCATTCCTACGGATGACCCTTTATTTATAGGAAATTTGGGAATGCATGGTGCTTATGCCGCCAACAAAGCGGTAGGTGAATGTGACGTATTATTCTCTATTGGAACTCGGTTTAACGATCGAATCACAGGACGATTGGCAGATTTTGCTCCAAAGGCGAAGATTGTTCATATCGATGTGGATACTTCTTCCATTTCCAGGAACATTAATGTGGATATTCCTATTGTTGCGGATGCCAAAGAGGCTTTAGGGAAGTTAAATGAACTTTTGGAACCACGAAATTTAGAGAAATGGCATCACACCATAAAGGATTGGAAAAAAGAATGTCCATTAGACATGAGAAAACACCGTACCATGGGACCAAAAGATATTATTGATGTGCTAAATGAAAGTTTTGAGGAGGTAATTATCTCTTCAGATGTAGGACAGCACCAAATGTTTGCAGCACAGTACTCTCAACTGAATGCCCAAAAAAGGCTGATCATGTCTGGTGGTTTAGGAACCATGGGTTATGGTTTTCCAAGTGCCATTGGTGCTCAGATAGGAAATCCAGGGGTGCCCACCGTTGTCATTACAGGGGATGGTGGCATGCAGATGAATATTCAGGAGTTTGCTACAGCTGTACTGGAAGAATTGCCTGTGATTATCTGTGTGTTCAATAACATGAATCTAGGAATGGTCCGGCAATGGCAAAAGTTGTTTTATGGGAAACGTTACAGCATGACCAATCTTCGTTCAGGGGCTTTAACAAGAGAAAGTGGCGGAGAGGAAACCCCCAAGTATACCCCTGATTTTGTGGAGTTGGCCAAGAGTTACGGAGCTGAAGGGATACGAGTGACTCACCGTGATGAGATTAAAGATGCATTTGAAAAAGGGAAAAGCAATAAAAAGGGTCCAACTTTGATTGAGTTTATGATTGATCCAGAAGAAATGGTTTATCCTATGATTAAACCAGGAGGTTCTCTTGAAGATATGATTGTTGGATAATTTGATAATCAAAAGAAATGAGTTAAAATAGAGAGAGATCAGAGAAGATTAGAAAAGATCAGAGAAGATTAGAAAAGAGTAAAGAAAAGTGAAGAAGATTTAAAATGTTTGGCGAAAGATTAGGAAAGGGAAGTATAACGCATTTGCATTATACAAGGAAAATCAATGGAGAATAACATGAAAAAAAGATGGATTTCCCTGTATGTTGAGAATCAAGTAGGGGTTCTTTCTAAAATATCCGGTTTATTTTCAGGAAAATCTTATAATTTAGATAGCCTTACCGTAGGAACAACAGAAGATCCTACCATCTCTCGTATGACCATTGCAACGGTGAGTGATGATGAGACCTTTGAGCAGATAAAAAAGCAATTAAACAGGCAGGTTGAAGTCATCAAAGTAATTGACTTTACGGATATTTTTGTTAGAATGAAAGAGGTGTTATATGTGAAGGTGAAACGATGCACAAATGAAGATAAAACCACCTTATTTCAAATTGCTGAAACCTTCAAGGGGAGAGTCATTGACTATGGGAAGGACAGTCTTCTTCTTGAATTTGTACAGACTGCGAATCTTAATGATGCGGTTGTTCAATTGATAAAAGAAGAGTTTAAGCATATTGAAGTAGTTCGTGGTGGAAGTGTAGGAATTGAATCCATAAGTAAGGTTGAGCGTTAGAATAATAGATGCTGAGGAGTTATAAAGAGTAGGGATAGAGAGATTATTTTCAGAAGAAATTAAAGAATAGGAGCAGGAGGATTTACATGAGTAAAGTAAACTTAGATTGGGAAAACTTGGGTTTCACGTATATAGAAACAGATTATAGATATCAATGTGTATACAAAGAGGGTCAGTGGCAAGAGGGAGGCCTTATTTCAGAGGCAAATTTCCTTATTAATGAAAGCGCTGCTGTTCTCCAGTATGCTCAAACGATTTTTGAAGGATTAAAAGCCTATCGTACAGAGAGTGGAGATATTGTAACCTTCAGAACAGATTTAAATGCTCAGAGGTTTGTGGAAAGTGCCAAGCGATTGGAGATGCCTCCCATTACCGTAGAGCATTTTCTTGAAGCGGTAGATCAAACGGT
>JGI20163J26743_11538221_pt1 | contig 15775 bp, 12 predicted proteins | sample TergutCu122P1_FD_26743 | JGI IMG/M metagenome (IMG submission 26743) | reverse complement strand
CTGTTTAAAATGTTTCTCCGGCTTACATGATATCTTGAAGATGCAGGAAGATTAACAGCGGAGGCAAGAGAGTTTGTTAAAAGTGTAATGTTTCTGTTTCGACTAACTTCGCCAATGATATTTAAAAACCTGTTGGTCATTGCAAAGTAAGGAGATTGCATCAAAACATTATCGCTATAATATGCCATCATCAGTAAATTATAAGCGATAACCGCTTCTTTTTTTTTGCCTTCACGCGGGCTGTATAACAGAGTTATATTATTAACAGAAACGGTGTTTTTATGATAATCAAAATTTCTTAAGCTGTCCGGTCCGCTTTTGAATTGTTTATATAGCTCAATAAAATCATCTTTTAAAGTTTCCCAGTCAGCATAACTTCTGCGCCTGTTTGGGTACAGAACCGTAAGAGGAGCATTAATGGTTTTATAAAACAATTCCCGTGCTGCGCTTATGCTGCCGTTAAAACCGGAATCAGTGTTAAACACTAAAACTTCTTTATCTAAAGTCCCTTTTCCCCGAAAACAATCCGGTTTGAAATAACGGTCGCTCATATTTCTTCCGCCAAAAATCATAAACCGGTTATCAATTGTCATGTATTTATCATGAAAGACTATCGGAATATTTCCCGGGCGGAAAAAGTTAAAAGTGTTATAACGGTAAAAATTGATATTATCATGCCCTGCTAAAACATACCTGTATCTTCTTGGCATGGCATTCATTTTTCCGTCTAAAATGATATTAACCCTTACCCCTCTGCCGGCGGCGGCCAAAAGCGCTCCGATAATAATATCAGATGAAGCACCTCCATGCAGTGAAAATGAAGCAAGCAGTATTTCTTTCTGCGCCTTGGATATAAGATTTACTCTATGCACGAAAGCATCTCTGCCGCAGTACAAAAGTTTAACCCGTTCCGGAATCGCCCTTTCGCCGAAAAAATTCTCCATGTTAAACGAATTTCTTAAATCATCGCTGACAATGGGATCACCGGTATACGGCAATATACCAGCAAGGATGTATCTTATAGGAAGAATAGCTATTCTTCCTTTTACAAGCTGTGATACATCGCCGTCATAAATATGAAAAAAACCATCGTATGTGAGCAGCTCAAAATTCAGCGGAATACCGGCTACTTCTGTTTCACCGCAGCCGATCGTCACTTCGCTTGTGCCTGAGGCATAAAGGCGTCCGTTATAATATGAACGCACAGTAATAGTCCAGGGTATGCCTGATTTCACTTCAATTTTTTCCGCCAGCGGTAATACAATTGGCTTGTGTCCTGGACTTGTCAATATAATTTTGTGTTTAAACCCGTTACTAAAAGCCATTGGATGCAAGTAAGCGCTGCCGCCTGAGGCGAAACCTTTGCCAAATGTTGTATTTAAAACATTACCGGTTTCGAACCAAACTGTTGGCTTGGAGCATGCGGTTACGAGAAAAAAGAGTATGAAAAAAAGAGGCGGTAACAATGGGATATTAATCGATTTAGGGGAAAAAATCCGTTTGGTCATAGCAGTTTTTTTCATATTTCCCCCAGAATAGCAAATTATCTCACTTTTCATAAAAACTGGCAAGGGAACGGGGGAAACGGCCAGGGAAATGAGTTTTACAGCGTGCCAAAAGAGTCTAAGCGCTTAGACTCTTTTTAGGGCTTGTATTTCTTTAATTGCCCGCAGAACCGGAATTTGCTGTCTGGCTGGCAGCTATACGCTGCGAAGCTTCTTCTACCATGCTGGTGAATTTGTTTACCTCGCTTATGGCATCCAGTACTTGTCTGCTTCCCTGCCCCTGCTCTTCCATCGCCCGGATGACATTACTTTCCTGTTCTGCGACAGTTACGATACCGCTGTTCATAACTTCGAATTTCTGCAGAACGTCGTTCGTTGATTTGGTTATCTTGTCGATGGAACCTTTGATTCCTTTCAGTACTCCGCTTATTGTTTTCGACTGCTTGCTGGAATTCTCGGCAAGTTTGCGTATCTCATCGGCAACTACGGCAAAACCTCTGCCCGCTTCTCCGGCGTGGGCTGCTTCTATTGCGGCGTTCATCGAAAGCAGGTTTGTCTGGCTGGCTATGTTCGCCATTACCGAATTAATTTCAAGAAGAGATTCCGACTGACTTGCGATCTCCTGAATATCGACGGCGACTCCGCCAAGACCAGCCCGTCCCACTTCCGAGGCTTTCTCCAGATCTTTAACACTCTGTGAGTTTTTATTCAGGGTGCTGGTAACCGAATTAATATTGGCAACCATCTCCTCTATTGCAGAAGAAGATTTTGAAACGGCGCTGGCCTGACCCCTAACATACTCGTTAAGCTGCTCCGCCAGGAGCTGCAGCTTTTTGGTAAGGCGTTTCCCTTCTTCCATTTGTTCCTGTACCTGCGTATTGGCAGATTCTAATCTTTCGTGCTCTTCATCAAGAAGGGAAATATTATAGTGGGAGCAATGTTCAATCTTGTTAAGATTATTAAAAATAGCCACTGCCATTTTTTTACATGTTCCATAACCGCAGGCAGTACAATCGTATAAATCTTTCTCGCTGTATTTTTTAAGGCTTCTGTATATTTCGGTTAGCTGCGCTTCGTCAGGCTCCTTAATCGTATAATTTCCGGAAGCGTCCGTGTAGCTGCGCTTATAAAGATCAGGTTTCCAGTAATTTTTTAATAAATTGTGATATTTTTTGTACAACCATTCCCTGCGCCGGGGATTTAGCTGTTTTTCCAGCTCCCGCGAGCGTTTGCGTACCGGGGCTTCAATCTCGTCAAGCGGCCTGGTATAGTTCCCGGTGCCGGGACCGCCAAGGCAGCCCATTTCGCAGTTAAGGCAATCAATAATCAGGGGGAATTCAGAACCCGGCTTGTTCAAAAGTGCGGAAACGCTTTCCAAATACGGATAGATCGTGTGAGGGCCTTCTATTTTGCGAGTGTCACGCCTGATGCCGGGTATGAAACGCTCAAGCGTATCCAAAAGGCCGCCGGGAGCAGGGAATGTTACTGCGCGCTCTGCAGAAGGGCCTACGTATTCCATCGCAGGGTAGTTTGAAAGATCGAGTTTTTCCTTTTCAAGCATATTTTTGAGGCTTAACATGGTGACATTGTAATCGCCCATGGTGTCGTCAAATTCCCTTTTTTTGGCAAGGCATGGGGAAATAATCGCTATTTTGTGATCACGGTATAACGGATAAAACTCTTTGATCATTTTTATATTGTGCAAAATCGGGCTGTCTGCCGGCGTTAGGTACGGGATCAGTTCCGGATGGTATATTTCGATAAAGCTGACAATTGCCGGGCAAGGCTGTGCAATTACCATTTTGGGTTTTTTTGTATTGATATAATCAAGGTAAGAAATAACAGTAAGTTCAGCGCCGAAACTCACATCAAAAACGGCTTCGACCCCCAGGGATTTAAGATAGCCGTTTAACTGAAGGTATTTGTCCGGGAAGACCGACGCTGCAGCCGGGGCAACAAGGGCTATCATTCTTTCACCGCGCTTAAGAGCGTCTGAAAAGCTATTCATGTCGTCTATTGGATGCCGCGCTTTGTGAGTGCAGATGGCGATGCAATGCCCGCAGCCAATGCACAAATTATGGTTAATATCAAGAATATCTTTTGAGCCGTCCACGCAGAATTTTACCGGACATGCTGTAATACAGGCATGGCAGTTGATGCACTTTTCCCTTTCAATTTCAATAACCGGTGCGAGTTTTTTCATATAATTCCTCCCTTTGGTTTTTCTAGAATTATTTTGAAAAATGAGCTTTTCCCGAAACCAGGTTAGTTTTGGGAAAGCCTCAAATACGTAGTTTTTATAATACTGGCCGTTAATTCAAGTTTTGCGACATCTGCCGGGCAAGCCATTGGTTGTATGCTACCATACCTTTGGGAAAAAGGTCAAATACCTTTTTACACACCTTTACCGCTTTTCACCCGCAATTGTCCGCCGGCAGGGCGTAATCTGGACAGAAAATAAACAAATTGGTATATTCTACCAAACAGAAGTGCCAAGGAGTAAATGTGGCGAAAGAAGAAGCAATTGAAGTGGAAGGTGTTGTTCGTGAGGCCTTGCCCAATACCATGTTCAGGGTAGAGCTGGACAATCAAAAAGGACACCTGATAATGGCTCATCTTTCAGGAAAGATGCGAAAACATTATATCCGTATCGTTCCCGGCGACCGGGTGCGTATTGCCTTATCCCCCTATGACCTATCAAGAGGCCGTATCATTTACCGGGAACGGTAATTTTTTTCTTTCAAAATAACCCAGGTAACTCCGCTCCCTCCTTCTTTGGCCGGATTATGTCCGCTTTCTCCGGCAAAAGAACAGTTCTCGATAAAACGCCTCGTTAGGTCATACAAAACTCTTTCTTCGCCATGAAAACCTTTGCCATGAATTACAAGGAGTTTTTCATAACCCCTTTTCCGGCTGTCTTCAAAAAAAGAGTCAAGTGTTATCCAGGCTTCTTCGCTGTTAAGACCGTGAAGATCTATGTAAGCGTCCGGTTTTTTACGGCGCAGTCTGTAACGGCGTTCCCAGCCAATGTTATTTTCTTCAGGTGACTCATTATCCCTTGATGATATATTCCTATAAGAGGCATCGTTCCCGGCGTAATTTTTTTCCCATTTTTCCAGGATAGCTCCAAAGTTCAAGTTAAGCTCCTTTTTAATAGGTAATCACAAAATCGCTTAAAACCCAGCCGGCCCGGCCATCGGAGGATTCGGCATAAAACCAGTTTCCCCGCCTTTCACCGACAATCACAGGCTGGCCTTCACCAAACCTGGCGTTTACTGTCCCTTTGAGATCCGGAACCCTGTAGGCCTGCGTTCTCTCAAGAACTGCTGTTTTTCCTGATGAGCGAATCTGGCCTGCAGAAAAATTCCCCATACTCTCTTCCAGAACAATTAATGCCGTTCCCAAAAAAAGCACAAAAAGAACTATTGCCTTGAAACCACCCGGGGGGCGAAAAGTTACATTTCCGCGCAGAAATATTTTTTGCGGAGTAAAATTCCACGAAGCGGCGTTACGCTGACTTTTGTACCACGGGCGAATACGGAATATAAAAAACAATACCGCTATGGAAACGATCAAAAAACCTATTATCATCCATGTAAAAAAAGAAATCCTTAAAGGACGCCACCTCTCGTTTTCGGTAAAACCCAAACCCAGAGTTTGTTCCATTTCCCTGCGCAGGGAAACCAGGAAAGGTCCTGCCAGGCTGTCTCGTTCATTTCGCCTAATTTCTGCAAGGGCCAAAACACGGTAACCGTTTTCCCAGTACGTCTGGACTCTTGTTACGATTCGATTGTATTCATTCTGCAAAAAAGGAAAAACTTCTTCGCGGATTTCGGGGAAGGGAAAAACCTGGGCGGCAATTTGCGGAATTTCATTCGCCTCATCAACTGGGAGCTCAGGCTCCGGCTGCCGGGGCCGGGCGCTCAGGGGAACGGTAATTGCCGGAACACTGAGATTAATACCTCCGGTCTGAAATGAAAATGACTCCAATACAACCCTGTTTCCTTCAAGAGGTATTAAACTGATAGTGAAACGATAAACTCCCCGCCCCGCTGCTGCGGGAGCGCTTTCTTCAAGAATGGCGTTTCGGGGCGCTCTTCCCTGGAAAAAACCCGTTGGGACATTTCTTTGCGGATCCCAATCTATAAGCTCAAGAATAAGCTCTCTGCGTTCGCCTATGGGGACGGAGCTGACGGGGCCGAGCCAGCGGAACCGTGGTACAAGCCTGGCCTGGGCTAAAATGGCCGGGGTTACCGGAGCGCCGGCAGCTTGCCGCTCAATGAGAGACAAACCCTCCCGTTCATCCGTCTGGGAAAAAACAAACCCCGGGAAAAAAATAAACATCAGGGGAAAAAAGATCAATAATCCAAACCGTAAAGACCGCATTCTCCGGCCCATTCCTTGCTTCTCCACTGCTGCTGCTCCTTTGTCCTCAGGTAATCAAACAGAACGGCGCTGCGTCCGCCCGTTTCCGCGGTTTCATCCCCTTGCGGGGGATAAATTTGAGCTGAACTGCTCCGTGTTATTGAAAGAATGCTCAGCTCAAGGTTGCGCTTTGCCTCAAGCCGGCTGCCATCGATCAAAAGCGCTTCCCGAAATGCCCGTGCGGCTTCGTTATAATTCCCTCTCTCAAAAAAAATTATACCCTTGTTATATTGAATGCGGAACGCCAGCTCCGGATGATGACCCGGCCTTAATGCCCGCTGAGCTGCAAGATAACGTTCAAGTGCAGCGGCACTTTCTTCAAGTGTAAAATATACCGCTCCAAGACCGAATTCTGCGTAAGGGGCAGCTTCCTCAAAGTCAAGGGCTCTGAGGAAGGATGATATTGCCTCGGTATAAAAACCCCGCGCATAGTAAAAATTGGCTTCCATGATAAGAAGCATGCCTTGAGTCCTGGTGCAGGAGCTAAAAAGAATTAGGAACAAAAAGACGGTCATGAAATTGCGGACGGCGGACTGCCTCCGCCGGTTTCTGCGGGAAAAACCCATAATCCTGGCCCCTGCAAGGCAGGCCATGGCAGCGAGAATAAAGAGCTGCCATCGCGGGTTTGCTTCCCGCCTGTGGCCCGAGAGCCAGGATTCTGCCGAGAGGGAATTAACATATTCAGAGAGTACCCTGGCAGCATCCGGCCGGCTGCCGTCAATATAAATACCCCCGGTTCTTTCCGCTCCAATACGAAGGGTATTGGCATGTCTTGTGCTGATTACCATACTTCCATCCGGCCTTAAAAGAAATCCGTCAGGGGCATTAGGCCCCCTTTCAACAGGTACAGGGCCCCCGCTCTCCGAGCCGAGTCCCACTGCGCTCAGGGCAATTCTTGCCTGCCGGGATCTGTCCACCGCCGCCTGGAATGAACCGCTCAGCTCCTCTCCATCGGAAAAAAGGATGATTAAACGGCGGCTGGGAAAATAGTCATCAAATGCTGCGGAAGCTGCGTCTATGATGGATTCAAGATTTGTTCCTCTTCCCGTAACTGACTGGCTGTTAAGGCCGTGAAGAAAAGCAAAAATTGTTTCCATGTCGTGAGTTAAAGGAACTGCCAAAACACCCCTTCCCCTGCCGATGGCGGTTCCGATCCGTACATCCCCCAGGTTGGAGCTAAGTTCCAGGGCAATTTCCAGCGCACGGTCAAGCCGGCTTTTGTTTTCATCGAGGGGGCAATCTCGGACATAAATGTCCGCAACATTTATGTCCGCAACATTAATGTCCGCAACGTCCATGCTCCGGGAAAGATCAAAGGCCAAAACTACATCAACTCCCCTGCGGTGATCGGCAACAATTCTTACACCCCAGCGCGGTCCGGCCAAAGCAACAATGAGAAGCCCGATAAATAACAGGAAGAAGATATCCGAAAAAATCATTCGCAGGCGAAGTTCCCGTAAAAGCGGCTTCCGTTCCTGTGGCGGAGCTGAGGAGGCAAAGAGAGCTGCACCTTCCCGGCCTTTCCGGTGCCGGATAATAATAACAGGAATCAAAACAACAAGGAGAAATAAAAAGCCAAGCACCCAGGAATTGTCAAAACTCATAACAGAGCCCCCAATACATAACGCCTAATAACCCGCATTCCCCAGAAGAAGGAAATGGCGGCGAGAATAAATATGTGGTAGAGGGGTTCGGTTCGTCTGACAGTACCTGTGCGCCGTATGACCATTTCTTCCTGATCCAATTGTGAAAATGCGGCTGCAAAGGCTTCCGCCGTCGGTGCAATAATCCAGTGTCCGTTGGCTGCGGCGGCGATGCTTCTGAGATTCTCCGGATCAAAACCCGAATCGTAATAACCGCTGCGCTGCATTTGGGTAAAGGGGTCAACATAAAAAAAGGGAACCAGCCCGCGCGAGCCAACGCCGATAACCCAAAGCGAGACGCCAATATCGCCAAGAACAGCCGCGGCGGCTTCAGGGTGAATTGTCCCGGCATTGTTTTCGCCGTCAGTAATCAATACGACCGCACGCCGCGGGGCCTGCGATTTGTTGATATGCAGGGCCGCCAAAGCAAGGCCTGATCCAAGAGCCGTACCATCACCCATTTCGCCAATTGCCAGGGCATCAAGCCGTGAATAGAGGGTTGTACGATCGGTTGTAAGGGGAACCATAAGAGCGGCGTCTTCACCCACAGCGATAAGACCTATGGCATCCTGCGGCCTGCGCCCGGCAAAATCTTTAAGAAGGGTTCTGGAAGCATCAAACCGGTTTTTTCCGTTCATATCGATTGCCGACATACTTGGACTTACATCCACCACAAAGAAAATATCAGCGCCCCGGTTAAGCCAGACCAAATCAGTAAAAACAAGATGAGGCCCGGCAGCAGCAACAAAAAGCAGGAATACGCCAACCAGTTCCATCGCATGAAGAAACTTCATTAAAAGCTTAAAATTAACAGGCGATTTAAAGGCAATGCCCCCGGGCGGGCCAAGCGGAAGATCCAGGGCAAAAAGCGGCTTTAGGTAACGTGAAACAAAAAGAAGCCCCGGTATGGATATAATTCCAAGCAGTATATAAAGAATCCGGTCAAAGCCTAAACTCATACGCTTACTTCTCCCGCTGCCGCAACCGTGCCCGGCGCGCCTGACAGGCCCGGTGCGGAAACGCCAGCTACGTGCGGCGATTTCCTGGCTGATTTGGAAAATGGTCTTTTCTTTTCTGCTTTGGTTAGTTCAAAAATAAATGTTTCCGCTTCTTCAAACGCCTTAGCCAAATCGGTTTTTTCGATTTCTTTGCCGCTGAAACGAAGGGTATCCCAGGTTCTAAAAAGACGGCAGAGAAAGTTCGGGCTTAACCATGGAGAAACACCGCTCTCATCATCCGCAGCTGTAAAACCCAAAGGCAGCTCAAGAAATTCCTCAGCAGTCAGGGAGCGGCAGTTATATCTGATAAAGTGGCTTAAAAAATCCCTGAATTCCGACGAGAGGCGGGTAAGATAAAATCCCGGATTTTTGTCTTTTTCAGCTTCACTTTCCAGTCTCAAATGCCGCAAAAATCTTGCCATAACACGGAGAAGATACCATCGGCGCAGCCGTTCCCAAAGTTCCCTGAAATGACGCCTCCCCCACATGCTGCCCGCAATACCCAGAGCTATAACAATGAGGAGCAAAACAATGCTTCCATAAATTAAAAAACTTGTTCCCGGTATTGCCAGGGGAGGAGCTGGCAGCGAGAGTGTCATATCGTAAGGCCTGAGGACAGAAGCTATCTGGACTTCAAGATTACTTATCCGGAAAAACTCAACATCAGGAAAATTCGCAACGTCAAACAAGGGCTCCAGAGACGGAAAAAAAAGAGTACCTGCAACGAAAGGGATAAAGTCTATTATAAGCCTTGTACGATCCCCGCGGCGTTCCAGTTCTATCCGCCGAAAAACCAAATCCGCCGATTCGGGCAGCATTTCAAATGTATCAATAACAAAGGAATCAATTCCGGCGAATGTTGGCCCCAAAGGAACCACGAAACGGCCAGGATCCCCGACAAAAATTGTATGAGGCAAAAGATAGGGAGGCGGAATAACCTGGGCAGAGACCTGGACAGAAACTTTGAAGAAAAATAAAAACAGCAACAAAAAAAATCCGGGTCTTAAAAAAAAGCGTTTCATTAAAATCCCCGAAAAAAGCGCGTCAATACTGACGGAGCATCTTCTGCGGTAGACAGATCCAGATATGCCGCTCCGGAGCGGCGGCAAATTGCTTCCCACAGGCTTGTCCGTTCTTCATGCCAGGAAGACCAGGCCGTCCTGAAAGAAGGGAACGAAGCGGATGCCCTGAGTTTAAGTCCTGTTTCAGGATCTTCCAAAGTTAACAAGCCGCTCTTGGGCATTTCCCTGTCGAGGGGCCCTGAAATTTTAATTGAGATCACATCATGACTTCGCGAAAGATCTCCTATTTCCTGCTCCCAGTTAATGCAAAGAAAATCCGAAATGATAATGACAAGGCTGCGGCGTTTTAGAAGCCTCTCAGCTCCAACAAGAGCTTTTCCCAGGCCGCTCCCTTTTTCATACGGCCTGGCTTCCAGTGCGGCGCTGATTACCGCCATAGTATGGGGGCGCCCTTTCCGGGGAGGAATTATTTTGCTTATCTCGCTGTCAAAAAAGATCATGGATAATCTTTGCCCGGCCTGCTCGGCGGAAAAAGCAATAAGCGCTGCGGCCAATACAGCCTGCTCATAGCGGTTAACTTCGCTGCCCGGCGAGTCGGACAAACTGCCGCCCGGTGTATGCATAGAAGCTGAATTGTCCAGGATGATGCAGACGGTCATTTCTTTTTCTTCGCGGTACAATTTTACATAGGGGGTTCCGAAGCGGGCGCTCACGTTCCAGTCAATGGAACGAACATCATCGCCCCACTCGTAGCGGCGAACCTCGTCGAACTCAATGCCCTGCCCCTTGAAAATTGCACGGAAGTCCCCTGACAAAAGCTCATTTGCAAGCGAGCGTGCCATAAGAGGAAAAGTGGTTATTCTGTTCAGTAATTCCTGACGGTCCACAAACGTCCTCTGAGTGCCTAAGGCATCGGCACAAGGGTCAAAATTCGGGAGATAACCGTATCCGCCTCAAGCCCGTCAGCCTGAGCCTCGTAAGAAAGAACCAGTCTGTGCCTGAGAACCTGGTAAGCGGCGGCTTTTACATCCTCGGGGCTGACAAAAGAGCGTCCCTGAAAAAGCGCCATGATCCTGGAACAGCGGTGCAGGGCCAGTGTTGCCCGCGGAGAAGCGCCGAAAGCAATGTAACGGTAAAGCCCTTCCCTGGGCCGGCTCGACGAACCCAGGCTTGTGCCGGGCCTCGTTTCGGTGCCGGGAATTGTACGCGAAAAAGCAGGCCGGGACGCGGCCACTACTGAAACAATATAACGGCGTATCTGCTCATCGGTAAAAATCGCATCTGCAGCTTTTCTCAATACGAGCAGTTCATCAGTTCCCAACACTGGTTTAAGAGCATCACCGGGAGCAGTTTCACCGGCATGAAAAGGATCGGAAAACTTTAGTATACGCAGCTCCTCGTCCTGGTCGGGGTAACGAACCAGCAGTTTCAAAAGAAAGCGATCCAGTTCAGCTTCAGGGAGATTGTATGTTCCCTCATGCTCTATCGGATTCTGGGTGGCAAGAACAAAAAAGGGTGAAGGCAAGGGGTAGGTTTTTTCCCCGATAGTTACCTGTTTTTCTTCCATTGCTTCCAGAAGGGCTGATTGTACTTTGGCCGGAGCCCGGTTGATTTCATCTGCCAGAATCACATTGGCAAACACCGGCCCCCGGCGCATTGAAAAGGCGCCCGTTGCCTGCTCCCAAACCAGGGTTCCGGTAAGATCTGCCGGAAGAAGATCCGGAGTAAACTGAATGCGCTTAAAATCAAGGCCGGTAATTTCAGCCAGAGCTTTTACCGCCCTGGTCTTTGCGAGTCCCGGAACTCCTTCAAGAAGTATATGCCCGCCGGCTATAAGTGCCGTGAAAAGACCGTCTATCATTTCACTTTGGCCAACAATACGTTTAGCCATTTCCTTGCGGGCAGTGTTGAGCAAATCTAGTGCTTTTTCCCTGTCTTCCATAACGGCATTGTAATATATGGGGAGGGGCTGTAGCAATAACGTAAAGCGATAAGACGGAGAGAGCGGGCCTGTTCGATAACCCTGTTGGTTCCTTAGTTCCCAACCAATAAGCGGCCGATGTCCTGCAGTTCCGGAATTGACATATAAAAGGGGCGCTTGCCTTTTGCATTGACCTTGTCAATCTCCACAAGGCAAACGTAGATCTCGTTAAGCAAATCAGCGAATAGCTGAAGATTGCTGCCGAAATTGTTAACCGCCATTTCCCGGAGTACTTTGTCAGGGCCCGAGCCGCCTGAAAGGCGGTTACGCATGGTGGGCAGCAGCTCCCGGCGGGTAAGGGACACAAAACGCGAAGCTGCAACAATCTGGCGGTAAAGCTCGTCCAGGTGAATTCCATGGAATCTGTACTGTTCTATTTTTTCCGTAAGTGCCTCAATTAAATCCCAGGATTGTTTATCCAGGGGAAGCTGAAGCAGCGTGGGCCGGATAAAGCGGTTGGATATATTTGTCCTGTAGTGTTCTCCAATGCGTTCTACGAGCCTGATAACCTGGGCGTCTCTTACAAGCAAAAAAACCTCCGGGGTGATTCCCTTTATACCCTCTAACATGATACTATCCTATCGGGAAAAAAACAAGCAGGCGGAAGAGGATATAGATTTGCTTATGAAAACATCAATTAAAGGAAGTACAAGAATTACAGGATGTAAAACATTTTGCTTCTCAGCGGTATTATTGCTGGCAATCATATTCAGCTTTGGCTCCTGTGCATTGAGAAGCTCCAATACAGCCGTAATCTGGACAGATCGCCCGGAGTTTGCGTTTTACGCGGAATTTTTCAATGCCAGCCAGAACAGATACAAGGTAGAAGTCCGTTATTTTGAATTTCCGGCGTTAAGACTTACCGAACCTGGGGATCACCCGGATATTGTAATAGCAAGCTGGCTTAAAAGCGCTACTGTGCGTGGTTTATTCAGACCCCTGGACAGAACTTTTGGAAGAAACGGCCTTTCCCGTGACTCATTTTACCCCCGGCTTCTCTCATTGGGCCATATCGACAGGCGCCAGTATCTGCTTCCGGTGAGCTTCAATATTCCTGCCATAGTATTTGCCCGGGATTTTAGCCGCCCCCCTTCCGATTTTTTTACGATGGAAATGGAAGAAATCAAAGAAAGGGGCAAAGCTTTTAATGTTGAAGCCCGCGGCGCCTATACCAGAATGGGTTTTTCTCCTTCATTTGATGATGATTTTCTTTTTATTGTAACGACTCTTTTCGGCGCTTCCTTCCGGGAAGCGGCTCCCATTGCCTGGGACGACCAGGCCCTGGATGCCAGCATCAGATGGGTCCAAAGATGGATAAGCGAAGCCAATACCAGTATCCAGATGGAAGAAGATTTTATTTTCAGGTATTTTCACGAGCCGCCTGACAGACTGGTTAACTCCGGACGTATCCTTTTCACATATATGAACAGCTCCAGATTTTTTACGCTTCCCGAAGAAAGGCGGGCAAACCTGGATTTCAGGTGGATTGCGTCTAACGAAATGATTCCCCTGTACGAGTGGGATGTGTTTTTGGGAATCCACAGGAGAACAAGGGCCAGGGGAGCTGCTGAAGCTTTTACAAAGTGGTTTTTTAATGACGAAACCCAGAGGCTGCTTCTTGAAGCGAAAAAAAACAAGAGACTCCACGAAACTTCATTTGGTATAGCCGGCGGCTTTTCCGCGATGAGAACCGTAACAGAGCAGGTTTTCCCCCAGTTTTACCCCGACCTTTTGGGGCACATTCCCCCTGAGAGTTTTCTCTCGCCGCCGAATATCCTGCCGCGCAACTGGATGCTCATCAAAGAACGGGTAATTATTCCGTACATCCGGGATCGGATTCGGCACCAGGATCGAACGGAAGTCCGGACCCTGGAACGCCGCGTTGCCGAGTGGCACAGGCTGCACAGAATATAAAAAACAGCTTTAAGCTTCCCCAAAAGAGGAACCCACTGACAGGGCAGTATCAATCATATAGTGGTCATGGGGGACTGTTTTAATTTTGTCTGCCGGGATACTAAGATCCACAGGGCAAATTGTGTTCCCGGCAAGGGCGACCATCCGGCCGTATTCTCCCCGGGCAAGAAGATCCGCTGCAGCGGCCCCAAGACTTGTGGCAAGCAGGCGATCTGTGGCGCTGGGAATGCCGCCCCTCTGCACATAACCCAAAACTGTAGCCCTGGTTTCCATTCCGGTTTCGGCCTCTATCTCCCGTGCCACCCGGTAGGCTATTGAAGGGTTTACCGTCCCGGCCCGGTGTATTTTTCGATCCTTTTTGTCCATTTTGCTCTCTTCCGTCGAAAGAGCGCCTTCGGCCACAACGACCACCGAATGATTTATACCTCTTGCGGCGCGTTTTTCCAGGTGCCGGCCAATGCTCTTTATGTCGTAGGGAATTTCCGGAATAAGGATGAGGTCTGCACCGCTGGAAATCCCGGCCATGAGTGCAAGCCAGCCGGCTTTGTGTCCCATTAGCTCCATTACCATCACACGGCTGTGGCTCTGGGCGGTGGAATGGAGGCGGTCTATGGCTTCGGTGGCAACTGCCAGGGCGGAATTAAAACCAAAAGTCCGGTCGGTGCCAACGATGTCGTTATCAATCGTTTTGGGAAGCCCCAATACGTTAAGCCCTTCCTTAACCAGACGATACGCCGTTGACTGGGTTCCGTTGCCTCCAAGAACAACAAGACAATCGAGGCCCAGTTTGTGATAGTTTTCCTTGATAGCGGCTACCTTGTCCTGTGGTATTTCACTGTTTTTTAACTGCAGGCCGGGCGGTTTGGCATCGGGCGGACTTGCGCCCGGCGGATGTAAATCCGGTTTAAAAGGCTTTTCCCGGCTTGCACCAAGAATGGTGCCTCCCAAAGTCAAAATGCCGGAAAAATCCCCCGTATTTAATTCCCGGGCATCTCCGCCAATAAGCCCCCGAAAGCCGTCGCTTATGCCAATAATTCTCATGTTGTAACGGCTTGAAGCGGCACAGCAAACACCCCGTATAGCCGCATTAAGACCGGGACAATCGCCCCCGGCAGTAAGTATGCCAAAAGTTTTTGTAACGCTGGAAAGGTCAGTTCCCATATTTATCTCTTTTAAAATCTTAGCACTTTAAAGGCATTTGGAACAGGCTTATTATGGCATCCTTGGCTTCCCGTTCAGAAATATATTGACAATTCGACTTTCCTTCTTCATTATAATATGAAGCTACTATTTTCATGCTAATTTCAGGCTGACTAAAAGGAGATTTTATGAGTTTTTCCACCGACCTTATCAGAAATGTTGCTATTGCCGGTCATGGAGGTACCGGTAAAACCACCCTTTTTGAACGGCTGCTCTTTGCCGGGGGGGTCATTTCCAGGGCGGAAACACCTGAATCCGGCAAAACCACAAGTGATTATACGCCGGAAGAAATCGAACGTAAAATTTCCATTCATGCGGCGATGGCCCATGTGGAACGGAACGGCAAAAAAATCAATTTTTTTGATACGCCGGGGTCTTCGGACTTTACAGGGGCAGTCACCCTCTCTTTCAGGGCTGCGGAATTCGCCGTTCTTACTGTAAGCGGTCAGACCGGCGTGCAGATCGAAACCATAAAACTCTGGCGAAATCTGGAAAGCGGCGAGTTGACACGCAGAAAACCCAGGGGAGTCTTTATTACACGCCTTGACGGAGAGCGGGCGGATTTTCAAAAAACCCTGGATGACATAAAAGAAAAGTTTAAAATCGATCCGGTGCCGGTAAGCATCCCTATGGGAAGCGGAGCGGACTATAAGGGCGTTATTGACGTACTTGGCGGAAAAGCCTGGTTCGTCCAGGGAGATGACACTCTCGAAAAAGAAGGGCCCATCCCCGACGAGTACAAAGGCGCAGTTGAATCTGCCATGGAGCGGATTATTGAAGCTGCGGCCGAGGGCAGCGATGACCTTATGGAGCTGTATATCGAAAAGGGCTCCCTGGAGCCTGAAGAAATGCAGAAGGGCCTTGTAGCCGCCCTGGCGGAAAACAAGTTCCTTCCGGCCTTTGCGGGAGCGCCCGTTAAGAATTCCGGACTTTTTACGTTTCTGGACTTCATCATAAACGTTGGCCCGAATCCGGGCACCGCAAAAGATATGGCCATTAACAAAGAGGGAAAAGAGCAGGAAATTCCCCTGGATTCCGGCAAACCCCTGTCAGCTCTTGTAATAAAAACCTCCTATGATCAGTTCTC
>JGI20163J26743_11538222_pt1 | contig 15780 bp, 8 predicted proteins | sample TergutCu122P1_FD_26743 | JGI IMG/M metagenome (IMG submission 26743) | reverse complement strand
AATACGCCGGAAGGACATAAAGCCGTTCTCAATGCCTGTGCAAATCTCAATATTTCCCTTGCCGATATTGATATTTTCCTGACACATCTTCATGCCGACCATACAGGCTTGATTGAAGAACTAAAAAAAGAATGTGGCAAAATATACATCAGTGAAATTGATGCCATACGAGTGAACAGGAATTTTGATGATTCGTATTGGATTGAATCTATGAGTATTCAAGATCATGCCGGTTTTCCAGAAGCTGAGATCCTCGATTACAGAAAGCACCCTGCATATGTTGGGGGATCTCTTACACATACAGATTTTGAATATGTCACTGAAAGTATGCTTTTTTCTTACGGAGGGTATAATTTCGAAGCGATAGATTTAAAAGGGCATACGCCGGGGCAAATGGGACTTTATGACAAAACAACAGGTGTTTTCTTTTGTGGAGATCATATTTTAAATAAAATCACTCCAAATATCAACTTGTGGGATTTTGAAACAGATTATCTCGGATTGTTTCTTGAAAACTTACGAAAAGTCAAAACTATGGATGTTAAAACTTTGCTTTCCGCACATAGAGCGCCTGTTTCAAACGCTCATGAAAGAGTCGATCAGCTAATTGCTCACCACAATAAAAGACTTGCCAATGCTCTTGATATTTTGGCAAACGGGAAAACAACAGTTTATCAAGTCGCTATGGAAACGCAATGGGATTATGGCGAAGGAATTTTTGAGAAGTTCCCTGCCGCACAAAAATGGTTTGCGGCTTCCGAAATCTTTGCACACCTTGAGCATCTAAGGGTTCTCGGGAAAGTCAATTTGAATATCGATGACAAAACCTACCATTACACTGTTGCCTGATTGATATCAAAATAGCCTCTATGAATGAAAATTCTATTACTAATGCTGTGGTGCTTTAAAAACATCACAGCATTTTATAATTTATTTTTCATCCCAAATGTAATCAGCACTCCGGCTATTATAAATAAATACTCCAAAACGTATTAATCGTCCAAAATGAGTATTTACTAAAAAATATAGAAGGAGTAAGATTATGAAGAATTTTAACAATGTTAACACTATGTCCGCCTCGAAATATGCGGAAGCAGGTATGAACACATTTTCATCCCACGTGAATTTTGCCGATTACGAAGCCTATGTAAACAGACACATAGAAAACCAGACAATGCCCACAACATTTCCACCTGAATTGTTGGCGTTAACAGCATCGGAACTGAATCCTGCGCCTTGCTCCAACCGCCGTGATTTGCGCGCGCTGCCATGCTTTACTATTGACAGCGTGGACACAAAAGATATTGACGACGCCGTATGTCTAATCAAAAAAGATGACGGATATGAACTCAGCGTGCATATCGCCGATGTCGCCGCATATGTGACTCCCGGCTCGGATCTGGAAGCAGATGCGCTTAATCGCGGAACATCCGTCTATCTGCCGCACATGACAATTCCCATGCTGCCGCCGGTTTTGTCCGAAGATTTATGCTCTCTCAACCCTTGTGTTGACCGTAATGCGGTCTCGGTTATTATCGATCTGGACAAGGACGCGAAAGTTCGTAAGTATGAAATCACAAAATCGCTGATTCATTCTCGTGTAAAAGGCGTTTACAATGAAATCGACGATATAATCAACGGGAATGCCGAAAACACAGTTCTAAGAAAGTATAACGGTCTTGTTCCCACATTATTTGATATGCGCGAATTGGCCATCCTTCTTCGCTCCCAACGGGAGAAAGACGGAGCGAATATCACGGCAACCCTTAGCGGAAAATATGTGGTTGAGGGGGCGAACATTGTTCGCATCGTTAAAAGCAAAAACGAATCGGACATGCTCATAGAGGAGTTTATGGTATTGGCAAATCGACTTGTTGCGGAGTACTTCACGGAAAACAATCTTCCGTTTATATTTCGTACTCAGAATGTCAAACAAACACTTGCGGGATACTCAGCCGTCGAGGGACATCATGCGGAACTGGCATTGCAGCGCTATATGCACTTCACATCTCCCATTCGCCGCTTGGCAGATTTGAAAGTTCATCAAGTACTGACCGCTCACTTGATCGGCAAAAGTACAGATGCAATCAAGACCACAATCGGAGACAATCTGGCAGAGGCCGCTGAAATAGCAACACGCCGCCAGCGCCGCGCAGACGACTTGTACCGTCATTGTGAGAAAGTTTGCAATAAATATTTCTTCACATCGCTGCAAAATAATGAGTTCCTTGCCGAAGTAATTGGTAAGAGTCAGCGCAACCTCCCGATATTCTTTCTTCGCAAGTATCACATCCGCATCCTTGGCAGAGCCGGAATGTTTGCAGCGGAAGGTATAAAAGTGGCCGCTAAAATCTCCGTCAGTAATCACACCGGTGCCGTCGAAGTCGACAGATATAAGATAATTCGTAACTTAGCCGCATAACGCAGCATATCAGTACTTCACAGCTTGCAGTGATGCAGGCGTTTTTTTATGAAAGGAGAAACAATATGTCAATAAATAATTATCCTGCAGACGCAAAAGTTGTGTTGGAGTGGGGCGAAATTTTCCGAAAAAGAGAGATCCCACAACTGTCTGAGCGAGCGTCGTCAAAAATGGTGAAAATCGCCGCGCATTTACCGCAAGGCGAGTTCGTCGGTTGGCAGATGAATGTGCCTCCAAAAGGCCTTACTCGCTTTTTCTCGTTCGGCACAGCGGCAGTGTCTGCCTCTGATTTGCATTGGATATACGAGAAAACAGCAAAAGAGAAAGCGGAATCGTTGCCAAAGGATTCCGAGGGTGCTGACTCATTCGTAAATCGGGAAAATTGGAATCTTTACGAAATACAATTTTCTACGGAAAAACCTGAAAGGAAAATGCAAATCGGATTTTCCGCTGTCGGAGCGCAAGAAGCGAGCGACGCTATCACCGCAAGCGACAGAGAACCCGTTTGGCCAAAGTATTTTCCACGTGAGTTTGATGAGTTGATGAAAGCCTTGCGTTCGGAGGGTGCGGTAATGCGCTACGTTGTCGGTTGCGCAACCGGCGACGAACAAAGCATTTGCAGAAACACCGTGTTATCGGCAAATTGTTTTTCCGTGGCTGACGCAACAGAATATATCGGAACACCGGTTCGTGTAAAAACGTTACTGCTGATTCCTTCTATGCCGTCTGTTCGGCTAAAAACTGTGATTCACGGGTATGCGGGAGGCGCAGAGCTGTCGTACATCGGCAATATGCAAAATCCCGAATGTAGGCAAATTTGGGACGATCCTATGTCATCACCTAAGGTCTTGCCGGATTATGCCGCACGTATCATTGCAATGGAACCGATAATCGGCAAGACTCCAATAATCGGTGTCGCAGCTTGCGATGAACAGGCGAAACTGATTCCCGCCGGGCATGCGGATACGAACAAAAATAAGTCGATTCTGATAGGAACAGCACTCGGCACATCCGGTTTGGAGCGAGATATTCGTCTCTCGGACGAAGACGCGAAAATGCACTGGCAGATAACCGGGAAGACGGGTATGGGCAAATCAACACTTCTTGCGGATGTAATTCTAAACGCTATAAAAGAAAACAACGGGTTGACATTCTTCGACCCACACGGAACAACCATTGACACTGTTTTGGAGGCAATCCCCGAAGAACATGCCGCGCTAGTCCGCGTAGCACGGTTTGGGGATGCGGAAAATCCGATACCTGTCAACATTTGGAACACGGACGATCATCGTAAAGCGGAAAAAACAATCAGTGACTTGAATATGCTTTTTATGGAAATCTTCGACCCCAAACAAAACGGTTTTATCGGTCCGCGATGGGAGCGTTGGTTTTCACTGTTTGCATCTGCTTCCATTGTGCTCCTTGGAAAAAGAGCGTCTTTCGAGAGTATTATCAAACTCTCTCAAAGCAGAAGTGCGATGGAAAAGCTCGTTGACGCGATTCGCCGCAAAGCCCCTGCCTTGGCAGAGTCGATTCAGACAGAGTTTGCGGATAACAAGAGCGGAGATTTTGCCGACTTGGTCAGTTGGTGTGTATCGAAAATGCAAAGGCTCACCTCAATCCCTCAGCTTAGGAATACACTCGGAGCGGGAGCGGATGCACTGCGTTTCGAAGATGCTATCGATAATAATACTGTAACGCTGATTGACTTAGCGTCGCCTTGTCTCGGCACACATGCTTCGCGTGTGTTGGGAACATTACTCATGATGAAGCTGCAAAATGCGGCATTTTCGCGCAAGAACCGTGAAAACACTCATTTTGTTTTCATAGATGAGGCACATTTGTTCCAAACGAATCCGCTTCCGCAAATGCTTGCCGAGGGACGGAAGTTCGGGTTGTCCATGATATTAGCTCATCAACATTGCGGACAGCTCGGCCGAGAGGTCAGAGATTCGCTCATGTCTAACAGCGCGAACTTCAGCGCATTTTGCCTTTCTCGGAGGGACGCCCTTGAAGCGTCTGACCGACTCGGCGATCCCACGCTGATAACGGATTTGTGCCGCCAAAATGTGTTCACGGCGATAACCACACTCTGTATTGACGGCGTGCAAACGCCGGCGTTCACGCTGCAAGTCCGTAAGCCGCTAGTTTCGCTCGATAGCAAGCATATTTCGGAAAATATTTATCGTGACAGCATTAACACATTGGTGAAGCCCTACCGCAATGTCCGTGCGCTCTCACAGAGCGAAATCGGGAAGATATTGGATTCGGCGGCAAAGAATCCGCTGCCGCGGCATAACGAAAAACACGCATTTATTGACGAACTTCGCACCATAACGAAAGAGGAGGTATAACGCATTATGTTTGAGTTTAATGATGAATTTTGGGAAAGTATCAACGCTTCCGACTTTACACCCTCGCAGAAGCGTAAATTTGAGGAGAAAGTCAGGAATGAAACGGAAGTCAGAGTAGGCAGAGAACTCAGCAAAGGATTGTCGAAGGCGCAGGTGGAGGAATTTGAGACAATCATTGAGGGAGCCGAGGGCTACTGTGCCGATTGGCTTAACGAAAATCACCCTGAACACCGTGATTCCAAGCTGTATGCAATTCTTGAGAAACAAGGTTTTGTGGGCGACGCGCTCATAAACGAGTTAGCATGTGTGTTTTGGCTAGAAAGCAACAGACCCGATTACAAGCAAATCGTCAAAATGTGTAGCGAGGAGTTACGCCGTGAAATCATGTTAATGTTTTGATCGGCTATTACAAGTAAATACTCCAAAAGTGAATCACACAAAATAATTATGTTAGGAGAGGTTTATGAAAAACGTTAAAACACATTCTCGTATGTCATCACAGCAAACAACGCAAACACCAAAGCGGCTACAAGGCAGTTCACAACAAACATTACATTTATTTAAGGAGGACAAAACTATGTTTAATTTTAACAAAAGAGCAATACAAGGTCTTGCCACCACATTCTTTGCGGCTGTGTTCGCGCTAACCGCCACCGTATCAGCATTTGCGTGGGGTCCTGAAAGAGAGACATTCACTACAGAAAACCCCGCAGACTTCGTAACGTTCAACTCCATCACTGACAACCCACACATCGGCGACGAGCGCAACTTCGTCGGCGCGCGGCGCAGAGGCTCAACCGACCTATGGTCGTCCGACCTGACAATCAGTCGCGGCAACGAATATGTCATTCGTATGTACATACACAACAACGCAGCAGACGGTCTTGCCCTAGTCGCTGAAGACGTCCGCGCAAGCATCAACGTCCCGGATGGACGTGGTCGAAAAGTCGCGATTTCCGGCGTCCTCGACTCTTCAAATGCTATACCCAGTCAAATTTGGGATCAGGTTCGACTCCATGCAGACGAAGACTTTAGACTTGAAATCGTACCCGGCTCGGCACGCTTCAGCAACAACACCTGGCTCTGGCCAAACGATATCGGCATCTCCGACAGTTTATTCACAGAGGAAGGCGTATTGCTTGGATTCGACGCACTCGACGGACGAATTCCCGGCTGCTTCCGCTACGCAGGATACTTAACATTTATCGTCAGACCACAGTTTTCGGACACTGCATTATCTCGTTTTGAAAACTTGGTTACGGTTGCTGTGATTGTTCTCAGTGTCGGAGTCGGTGGCTTTCTGGGGTTCAATCTGAAGAAAATTCAAACGTCAAGGCAGGAAAGGAGAAATGCATCATGAAAAATACTACATTGAAGTTCTTCGCAATAACACTGGTTATTGCAATCTCTACAACATTTTTTACCGCACTCGCAACCGCCGCAGAAACGCGGAAAATGCCCCTTAACCATACGCATCTTGCTATAGGCAGTCTCGAAGTTGATGGACGCCGAATAATTGTCGGAGATATTCCGGATTTGGAGCGGTATAATTTTATTTGGTTACAACTGCGCTGCCCGAATAGCGGCGAAAGAGTATTTGAACATATCGCCGAAAGAAGTCCGGACGGAAACGTCGTGTTTGAAATATCAGCACCCCCGGGACTGTACTATCTCTACATATTCCGCGCCGCACAGCGGAATGTGACTTTTACCGCCGCTTTTTGGCCAAAAATTAAAGTCAATCTGAGCGAGCACACAGGCGCTTTCTTAGTTTCGGAAGCGTACTTTAGTAACGCCGAGATACTTGCAGGACGGCGTAAGGATATGGCCGCTCTGCAATTTTATCTTCAGCCTTCCCGTAACATTCAAAGCGATCACCCGGAAATTCTCAGCCTCGCGGCAGAAATAACAACAGGTCTCAGCGGCAGTTTCGAGATTACATTGGCGATTCATGATTGGGTCGCAAGCAATATTTACTATAACAGAGACGACCTACACAATATCCGAGCCGGGCGGCAGGCAGGCGACCAATCGGCGTTGGGAGCATTGCGCAGCAGAGCCGTTGTCTGCTACGGCTTCACTAATCTGACAGCGGCCTTGCTGCGAGCGGCAGGCGTCCCGGCAAGGGTAATATACGGATACGCCGGGTCTTTCTCGCTTGAATGCCGAAGATTTCATGCTTGGAATGAGGCGTATGTTAACGGCAGATGGGTCATAATAGATACAACATGGAATTCCGCAAACGTATTTGAGCACGGCAATTTCTTGTATTCAAACGGGCTGCGCAGGCATCAATATTTCGACATCAGCCCAATATTCTTTGCCGCTACACATTCCATATCTACATTCGGCGACTTGGATGCGGCAGTTGATGATTTCGTTCGGGAAAACGCCCGAACGGCGGTCCCGTTTTGCGGTTCCGTCAGAGTAAACGGCATTATGGATTTGCCCGCAGGGCTTTTCAACATTGGCGGATTTAATTACATAAAACTGCGTGATGCAGCGGCAATGCTCAGCTTTAGCGGACTCGGCGCAGGCGTGGATTGGGATAATGAGAATCGAAAAATTCTTATTGACACGGGGGTTATGTATACGCCGATAGGCGGCGAGCTGTCCGGGAACAGCGCCGCAGTGCCTGTTCGTGCGGAGCTTGCTGCGGTCAGGTTGTCTTTTAACGGGGAAACCGTCCTGCTTTCTGCATACTCCATCAACGGCTTTACATATTTCAGATTACGTGACGTCGCCGCTCTTTTCGGGTTTGGTGTTGATTTTGACGTTGCGACACAAACGATTCATATAGCTATTTAGATGCTGAAATAAAACCTACTGCTTCGTTTTCGGAGAGGAAATTGAAAGCAAGATGATTTTTTCTTGATTTACAATTCAATCGGATATATAATTGCAAGGAAAATTAAATTCACCGGAGGGTATACCATGAATCGACTGACTGACGAGCGAAAAGTTTTTATCAACAAAGAACTTCAAACCTCTTTACGCAGAGCGGTTATCGCTTTTTTAACGCGGGAACTTCCGAAATTTTATGGTGATTCATGGTGGGAAAACGGCGTGAAAAAGGCCGTCTCCAAAGATAAAGTAAAAAAGCTCGGTGACGAGCCGGATCTCAGGCTGCTCGATATTGCAGATTGCCTTGTTGTTTTGGAAAACCAATATAATGCGGAAAAAATATTTAACAACATAGATAATCGCATCAGGCCGTATGCAAGTCAGCTTATCATTGAACGTAACGGCAGCAGTCATATAAACGATTTCGAGCAGTTTGAAGAACACAAATTCGCACAGGCGATGATGACTGTAATTTGTCTTATCGAAGCAATCGCCGACGCCGACGCAAAGGCAGAAAATTCGCCCGTCAAAGAATATATCGGCAAAACAATGTCAAGAGAAGTTCTGGCATTGTTATCCGATTCCGACTCCCTTCTCGCCCCCGGAACACATCAAGTTTCGGAACAGCTTCGGGGGCTGCGAAAGAGAATCGCTCCGGGGAATTACGCAGCCGGTAAACATTCCGACAATGAAATGTTTGACCGCGAGGGTATGCCCGAATTGATTCACAACAAACTGCTTCAACATTCCGAGGTCTATATACAAGCTAAAGGCGGCGTTGGAAAATCAAGACTTGCTTACGCATATTGCCAAAGCGGTTTCTCTGAAAAATATGAATATGTTTTTTGGATTGAAGCGGTTTCATCCGATATTCGCACCGATATAATGAGAGAGCCTCTGTTCGGATATAATCTGCAGAACGACGAAAATTTAAATGAGGACACGCGTTTCAAGTCGTTTATTTCCGAATTTAAAACCGACGACAAATCCGTCCTTTTGGTTATAGACGGCGTTGAGACAAAAGCACAGCTCGACTGCATTGAACTGCACCTTCCGGCGTTGCAATGGGATATTATAATTACGACCCGCGCGGCAAAAGCGGAAAAAACGTTTCTGGACAAAACGATTGAACTCGGAGAATTGTTGGAATCCCATTGCGAAGACGTTTTTTATGCAAATTACAGATGGGAAAAAAGCGAGGAAGACAAGGCAGATTTGCATGAGCTATTTAAAGCTCTGCATTACAATACGTTATTGATATCCATGTTTGCCAAAGAAGGGACATATTCCGTTTCCGAGTTGCTCGAAATATATAAAGAAGCGGATGCTCAATGCGATGTATATCAAAGCTACAGAAATGCCATCAAAGATTTGTATGATGCCTCGACATTAACGCCTGATGAGCAAACTACCCTTGGCTATTTTACGCTCCTGCCAAGCAGCTCTATCCCGAAAAAAGTCTTGATGCAGTGGTTTGCGCGCGAGGGTGTTAATCTGAACAATACATTCAGAGCGTTAACACAAAAAGGTTGGCTTATGATGTCGGGCGATCCCGTCAACATGAACTTCCAATGCCACAGCCTTGTTACTTCCGCGTTGAAAGACCAAGTGAAAATAGGTGCCGGCGAGCTTGAATGTTTCATAAATAACCTTGCTGATTTTCTGCACTTCCCTATGTCCGAGTATAACGATAACATTAATTTAATCGGATATTTTGACCATATCAATTCAGTATTGGAAAATTACGGCGAAAAGAATGAGGCTATGTTCCGCTTGAAGTTAAACTATCTTACATTCATGAATCGTGTCGAATTCGCTCATGAAAAAGCAATAAAATTAGCGGAAGATATTAAGAACAACTACAAAGAATTTTATGAAAGTAATCATTCCGACGAATTTATGGCAGTACGCCTGCAAGTCTTAATGGAGTACGCGACTGCATTTAACTTTACAGCCGGAGTCTCGGTTGACAACAGAAACGCAATTGCCGTAAAGTTACGTGAAGAAGCGTGCGAATTGGCGAGGTCATTTCTTAAAGAAAACGACATGCGCCGCCTTGAGGCAGAGCACAGATTGGTAATGGCACAACGGGCTTTTAAATCGGAATATTACGCATACTCAATTGATGAATATATACGCATAAAAAAAATTGTCGAAGCAGAAATTTCAAGTACGGCTGATGTAGAAAAACGGGACCGGATATATTTTTATTCGCGCATATTGCAGGCTATGGGTTATTCGTACGGTAAACTTCGCCCCAGAACTGTTGAAACTACAAAAAACGCTCTTAATTCATACAGAAAAGCTCTTGAGACGTCAGCTTTGATTTACGGAGAATATTCGATTGCTTTGCGAGTACATTTAAATAACGTAGGTTGCATGTTGGTGGAGTTATATAAAATAGATCAAAAAGGAGAATATTTAGCTGAGGCCGAAAACCTTTTGACAAGGTCGCACGACCTTCGCGCGAAGCATTATCCGCACGAATCTTCAAGCGTTGCTATGGGCAAATCCAATCTCGCATTTCTATATATCGAAAAAAAAGAATTCGCAACAGCAAGGCAATTTGCTGAGGAATCGTTGAATATACGGAAAGCTGTATTTTCAGATGAAAACAACATGACATCATATTCATATTCCAGACTGGCGGAAGCACAGCTCGGTCTTTATGAAGAAAACAGAGATCCGGAAATGCTGAATCAAGCGCTCGCTAACGCCGAAAAATCAGTACAAATCGCCGAAAGGCTTTTCGCCGAAAACCCGAATATTTATGACGAAAGAGTCAAAATTCTAAAAAAAATCAAAAAAGTTGCCGCATCTGTGTAAAGAGGAGCAAATTAACAGTATGAAAAATGATAAACTTGTCAACTACAAAATCATCAATGTCGGCTTTTTAGAGTTGGTGAAGAAATACAAAAATACCAATGCAGAAGGGGTTTCGAAAAGAGTCGCAGAGCTGAAAGAACGCGGCAAACCCGCTTTTGAAATAAAATTCTGCACACATGGAGCGGCTCGCAACGCAGACGAGGTCATGAACCCCGACTGCATCGCTTATGACCAAATGAAAAATATTTTGCGGAAGAATAAGCGCGCAATTCCTCTGGATACAAGAACCGATGCATACGATTTTTCAAAGATTTTTGTATGCGTTGATCTGAGCGTTTCCGGAAGAAATGAGGTAACGCAAAAAAAATATAAAGCCTTAAAAGAAGCGATATTTTTAAACGGTTTTACGGCAGAGTATGCCGACAAAAGCCCGTCTGCCAAGGTCCACAAGGTCAATTTCGTGCGATTTGAAGCCTCTGCCAACATGCTAAAAAGCGGAAGACTCATGTTTGTAGATGAAACTTTCAAGCAGGAGTTGACCGATGCAATCACTCTCGGGCTTGACCCGAGAAAATTGTCGGGTCAAGAAGACGGTAAGGATTTTAAAATTATTATCCCAAAGTGGCAGGCAAATAAAGGTCTTGTGTTTTCAAGCGGTATTTCTGTTTCGGATTCTGACATTATAGACAATGTCGTTGTAGTTGATGATTTCGAGCTCGATTTCGCCAAAAAGGGGTCTCGTCCCGAAGCCTTCACCGTTTTAAATCGTAAGCCCGCGCTTACAGCATCCGGTGCCTTAAACGAACCCGGGCTGACAGATAACTATAAAATGCTGCTTAATGCCTCTGACGGCGTCGGGTTTATCCTACCCGAATTGGCGAAGGAAATCAGAGCCGATTTGCCGCAGCGATATGCAGGCTCAACTTCGTTTCAATTTCGTATGCCATTTTGCAAAGGTATGCTCCATGAGGTCGATTTCAAAGAGTTTTTTGAGAACGAATTGATAAGCACCGATGGTAAAAATAGCAAAATTCCGCTTAAATATATTGTTGATATGTTCGGAGAAAAGCATGACATAAACGATGTTAAAATCATTCTTACAAAATCGCAGTTCAAAGTACATTATCAATGGAGAATCTTCGCCGAGCAAGAAAAACATTTAAACGGCAAAAACCCGAAACAATATACAAATCATTGGGAGCTGTATCGAGAGCATTTCAGGAAATATAAGCATAGCTTATTCATCACGGGGGGAAATCTTCTTGACTCCGCACGCGGCAATGCTGAGGAGCTGAATTACCAATGGTTAAGCACCTTACCTTTCACCAAGGAGGAGTATGAGCAGCTGCTGAAAGGTTCGGCAAATGCATATAATAATCTGAAAAAAAATTACTGGGCACGCGCGATTAATTCATGTGCCCCCACCTCCCCTGCTTTAACTGACTTGCAAATAACAGATGAAAACGGCGAGCCCGGACATTCGCATGAAAGCGAATCGGAGAACCTATACAACATAAACTACTCAAAATTTAATATTAACTCGATTGTCTCGGCGGGACTTCATCAAAACGCGGAACTAATCAAGGACAGATATGTTAAAACTCTGACAGACAGCCGGCTGCGTTCGCTGGAAAAAAAAGTTTACACGGGCAACATCCTTGTTGAGGGAAAGCTCAGATATCTTGCTCCTAACCTTATCAAAATATTGCTCAACATAGCGAAAAAAAGTCTCGGGCAAAAATGCAATCTATTCAATCGCTCGGGGGAAATTGTGCTGAAAGGAAAAGAAACCGGCAAAAAGAAAAAGCAGCATCAGATTTTCGCACCGAAATTAATCGCTGACGGGAAAAATTCTTCCCACCTATATTTTGCTTTAGCGCGGAGCCCTCATTTAGCGCCGAATGAACATTGTCTCGTCACATTGAGAAATCCCGAAGCAACTCATATTTTTTCCAAATATCTCGGTCATCTTGAAGGCATCTGTATGATAGACGCCGACAGTTTCATTGCCGAGAGATTAGGCGGCGCGGATTATGACGGCGATATGATAAAAATAATCAGCGACCCGACATTTGTAAATGCAGTAAAAAATCTCGAAAATTTGCCGCTGATCAAAATTCCCGCACCCCGTTCCTCCGAAGAGGTTATAAGCGAAGACGGCGAGTGGAGAGCTTTTTTCAACTCAATTTCATCACAAATAACCATTGGGCAGTACAGTAACATTGCCTCAAAAGTTGCCCAAATGAGGACTAATCCGTATCTTGATGAAAAAATAAAGAACAACTCCACATTTGATTTTGCCGCCATGCTTCAGAGAATGACACTTTATGTCGGGCTTGAGATTGACAGTGTTAAAACAGGAGTTAAGCCGATTTTGGATTCGCAGATAAGTTGCTTTAACGAAGAGTATTCTAATAATTTGTTTATAAACACCAAAAGAAGGGTTGAAGCCGGGAATATTAAGAATATACAAAGATTCGCAAAAGAAAAAAGCGGATATAATAAGAGTTTGCAGGAAAACAAAGCGGCTAAATCTAAAAAAGATATTAAGCAAGCTGAAGACAAAGCTGAGGATTTCATTTTTGAGGAACAATATAAAATAAATCATCCGCTCAGCGGATTGGGAGTTCTCTTTTGGAATCAAATTACCACGGAAACTGTCGGAGATTCAATAAAACTAGACAGACTTATTGACCTCGGTAAGATTAATGCTGACCCGAAAGCTCCGGTACATAAAGAGTTGTTTGCTTTGCTCATTGCGTATAAGTCAGTGACCTCAGAAATTGCCATGGGGCTGATAAAGAGAGTGTCTTTTAACGCAATGGACGATCCTGAGCGCAAATATTCCGATTATATGAAATATTCTATAGCGAAAATATTAGCCCTGCAGGGTTATTCCGGATACAAACCGAACAATCGTGCAACGAAAAACGAAAATAGCGGCGTTTTAGACGAAGACGGTGAAATAAGCCAAATTATCGAAAAGGTATATAATCTGCTTAAAACCGCAAACAGAACAAACTTCGCCGAAAAAGAAGCCGCAACCATAGCGCAAAACAAATACGCCTCCGACGTATTATGGGGTATTATTAAAAAACAGCGCGATAATTACCATTGGGCTTTCAAGTCAACAGAAGAGCGCAAGGCTATACTTAATAAAATCTATGACGAACTCAATCTCGACAGTAAGTCGGATATTATTTATATCCAAAACGGCGATGACTCTGCACAGCTTAAAATCTCCGATATATTATGCGAATCTTCTCGATTTCGCGGATATGATTTATTGAGTTATTTCCTAAAATACACCGCCGCGAAAATTCAAGAAGAAAAGGGCGAAACAGCAATTACGTTAAATGAAATTGTCAGGGAAATCGGTGGCAACGAAGCCGTAGTAACAATAATTGAAACCATTCTCAAATCGGATGTCGAAATCGGTAACGATGAGCGCGAACACTATAATAAATACATAAAGCAATGCAGGAATAATATAAAACAACTTGAGAAACGTAAAGAGGATTATTCCGAAGTGTTTGGCGACGACAGCGATATTATGATAACTAAAATCCTTGATTATCGGAAGCGAATGAGAGATGCCGCCGAAACCAAGGGGCAGTCAGACATTGCGGAATGCAGGAATATTGCCCATGAGATTTTTGAAGCCGAACACGATGAACAATGGTGCAAAGAACTCGTAAGAGCCGCGCTTCATAATAAAATCAGAGAATATGACGATGCGCGCGGCTTTTTTTGGAATGTTGCAGGCGGGTGTGTCGTCAAAGATAAGCTGATGAAAAAGGGTACCTATCCGCTCCCGCAATTAGTAGATGCCGGCAACATGCCCGGCTCTGAAGACATAGCTAAGGAATTTTTATTTTCTGAATATGCGATAAATAAAATTTGGATTTCAGACCAAAGCGAGGAGGTTTAGAGCTGTGCTGAATGAAAAAAGTGAGTATCTGAAGTATAAGAACTACAACGGCTCGCCCGATCTCAAACCGTATTTAGTAAAATACGCGCTCGGCCTTATCACCCGCGGGTATTGGTTTGACGAGAGTTTCAACAAATTAGTACAGAAAAGGACAGAAAAAAGCGCGCATGATGACATCACCGCTTTGAAAATCGACTTCTTGACAGAAAAACTTAACGAGCATTTTTCTGAATTATGCTCTGATGAAAAATTGCAGCATCGATTAAACGAAAGACGCTTGGAGCAAAAAAGCCCGCAAGATATGACATTTATGTCAATTATCGCAGACGGTATAACAAAAGGTGAACTTCGCGACACGATGGAACCGATAAAATGCTGTTACACGGTAGACGCGAAAGATAAAAGTATAAAAATTCTTGACGACTCAATTCTCGAAAAGCTAATCAGCTATGTATATGATAGGACCGCCAAATATTTTTCCGATAAAGACTTGGACATATTTACAGTGCGTTCATTAACTGAACAAATTTGCCAAACCATATTGTATTATAAATGTTACAAGGAATACGCAAACGTAAAAGGCGAATTGTTATTTGTCAAAAGTGTATACAATACATGGTGCAATTTATATGCTTACCGCGAAAAAATCAAAGACAAAAAAATGCTTGACAATTTTCTGGAATCATTACATATTTCAAAAATAATCAACATCAATAATTTTCTCTTGCTCAAAATAGATTCGGATGCATTGGAAGAAAAAGCAAAAGAACATAAACCCCCGAATTTTGGCGACGACGAGGAGGAGAAAAAAGCAAAAAACACAAGAGATAAAAATATAACAAAAATTAAGAAAAATTTACAAGAAGTGTTGACAGAATGCTTGTAATTGTAGTATAATTTCTGTGGATACGAGTAATATCGGTAGCGTGACTGTTGCTGCGTTACGACTATTGCGGGCTGCGGTTCGTGTAGTCGGATACCTTGTCGGAGCTGAAATCAGATGTGATTTAGTCCGTGCAGCCGGAGTCTTCGTTGCACGGTGGTTTCGTATATGATAGAGGGTGTCGCACTTTTGTGTGGCAGCCCTTTGTCCGTTTACGGGTCTTTTCAGCCCTAACAGAAATATTGCACTTGTCGGCCTTAAATGGTATTATTGTTCTATTACCATTGCGGAGGGATTAAACTATGAACACAATTAACGAAACGCAAGCCCGAGAATTAATTTTGCTTGCGACAGAGGCAAGGGAAAATTCTTACTCTCCATATTCTAATTTCATGGTCGGAGCGGCGCTTTTGGCAAAAAGCGGCAAGATATACAAAGGCTGTAACATCGAATCCTGCTCCTACACTCCGACAACTTGCGCCGAACGAGTAGCACTTTTTAAAGCCGTATCCGAGGGCGA